>Ga0080006_1169337_pt1 | contig 95209 bp, 84 predicted proteins | sample RS3BMetagenome_FD_69209 | JGI IMG/M metagenome (GOLD analysis project Ga0080006, IMG submission 69209) | Ferric oxide microbial mat and aquatic microbial communities from Rainbow Spring, Yellowstone National Park, USA - RS3B (SPADES... ... | reverse complement strand
CAGCCCACACCGCCAGATTCATATCTCCGTTCCTACAGCACACCACCGACAACTAACGACCACTCAACCCGCAACAGATGGAACCCCTCATGAGCTGATGGTCCAGGACCCGCCAGTCGAGTTCGGGGCGCCGGCGGGCCGCATCGGGGTCTTCCGGTTCGCAACGCTCACTGCTCATAGCTGAAGCGGCACATGCTTTTCCGCGCAGGCACTGGTGACTGCCGCCACCACATCCTGAGTGCGCAGCGTTTCGAGGTCTTCGACGGTGACCGAACCCCTGTCCCTCCGGTGCTGGGCGGCCACCCGGGAATCCCGCAGCCGCTCAGCCCGTTCGACCACATTGCGGGCGAACCGCCCGTTCTGCATCACATCGATACCGTGCTGGCCGTCGGGCGCCAGGTAGGCCCGCAGCGTCTTGCATGCCATGTTCAGCGCTTCGCGGGCGGCGGGCTCGATCACCGTCGCACGCGGCGCGCCGTAGCGCACCGCGATCTCCACCAGCTCGTCGGGCGCATACGATGCGAACCGCAGCTTGCGGTTGAACCGGCCCGCTAAACCCGGGTTGACGGTGAGGAATTCGTCGACTTCCTTCTCGTAGCCGGCACCGATGAAGCAGAAGTCGAATCGGTGCACTTCCAGGGCCACCAGCAACTGGTTAACCGCTTCCATGCCGATCATGTCCGGCCGGCCGTCGTGGTGACGCTCCACCAGGCTGTAGAACTCGTCCATGAACAGGATCCGGCCCAGCGAACGGGCGATCAGCTCGTTGGTTTTCGGGCCCGAGGCACCGATGTGCTCGCCGCAGAAGTCGGCCCGCTTGACCTCGATGATCTCGGGATGGCGCACGATGCCCAGTCCGGCGTAGATCTTGCCCAACGCCTCGGCCGTCGTCGTCTTACCAGTGCCGGGTGGGCCGACCAACAGCATGTGATTGGTCTGGTTGGTCACCGGCAATCCGGCTGCCATCCGCAACGCGCGGACCTCGATCTGATCTTCCAGTTCTGCGACCGCGCGCTTGACTTCGCTCAGCCCGACCTGATTGTTGAGCAGCGTTCGGCCGTCGGCCAGCAACTCCTCGCGGCGCTCCTCGTTCTGTTCATCGCGGCGGTCTGCCACCGACCGCTCGGTGCTGACGTCCCACCTGTTGCTGCGGGTGTTGATGGTCTCCTCGTCGGTGACCACCAGTTGCAGGTGGGGGTCGGCGAGCGCGTCCTTGGCCGCCTCGATCAGGGCGCCGTTGATCGTCGCCCTGGACAGCCAGACCTGGGCCTTGTCCTCCGCCGCGAGCTGCCGGTGCGCCATACCGCGGACGTAAGCGAGATCGGCTGCGATGAGCGGAAACTCGTTGGGGTCGATCGCCACCACCGCGGTGTCGGTCAACTGACCGCGGTGAGTCTCCGCCGCGCCGCCGGCCCGCAGATCCACCCGGTCCGCCCAGTCCAGCGCCACCCGCGCTTGCCCGAGGTGTGCAGCAGCATGCGCGGCCAGCGTGTTGGTCGCGGCAGTGACGGCCGACATGATGATCGCCTGAGGTGGCAACACAGTCGCCGCCACCGAGATCACGTCCGGCCAGCGTTGGGTGGCGAACATCAGGTAGGCCCGCACGTACTGCTGCCACTGGTGGTTTTCCCAGGTGTCCAGCAGAGCTGGATCTCCCAGCAGCGCTTCGGCTTTCTCGTACTGGCCATCGTCGATCAGTGCGCTGGCCAGTGCCAGGCCGGCATGCGAGGATTCCGTCACCGCAATCGACAGAAACGGACCGGCCTTGATGGCTGCCGCGAGCCGCACCCCCAGTCGATTGGTTTCCCGATGCAGCCGGGCCCCATAGGCGTAGAGCTGCTGTAGCGTTGACAGCTCCTCGTCACCCGCAGCGATTCGGCCCAGCCACGCATCGGCCATCGACTGGTCCAAGTCGCTGGCCTGGCGAAACCGCGACTGGGCGGTCGACACATCGGTGCCGACGACCGCCATCGCCTGGTCGAACCGCTTGCGCGCGGCGACGGTGTCGGTGCTGGTCGTCATGCGCCGCTATTCCACCGGTGCGAGATCCGCTATACCGATGTTCGTCGGTTCCGAAGAGATGTAACGATTCTCGGCCCGAAACAGCTCGACCTCGACCGTGTGCAGTTGTCCGGCGGCCGTCACGTCGACGGTGGCCGGCCCAATTTGGGTGATGACCACATCTGCGGATCCGCGATACGGCGTCCCCGGCTCGCCGACGGAGATCAGCGTGTTGGGCCGCGGCGCGGGAGTGATCGTGCCGTCGACCACGCTCACCGTCGTGCCGGCGATTGGCCGGGCCTGGGTGCCGACCGCGATCTCGGGCATCCGCACACTGGCCCACCGCGCCAGGTCTCGGGTATGCACGGTGATGCGTTCACCCGCACCCGCCAGTCGCACGACGATTCGTTTGGCCAGCGCGTCTTGCGCGGCGATGTGCACCCGACTGAACTCGCCGGGATCGTCGAGCGGAAGCATCAACCGGTTGCCGGCATCGACCTTGCCCAGCAGCACGCCTGACGGCCCGATCGCAATGACCAACGGCTGATCAAGCACGCCGCGCCGGACGCCTCGCAAGCGGGGCATCGGCCCGCAGAGATTGGCGGCGATCGCGCGTGCCTGTTCCCCCGGCAGGATCCGGAACATCACGCTGGGCGGAGCCGTCGGCGGCTGCGCGCTGCGCACGGTCACCGTTGCTGTCACGCTGCCGTCGCCGAAAACGGTGATGTTCTGGATGATTCCGTCTTCTCGTAGCGCCCAGGCGTGCGCCAGATTCTCGGCGTTGATGTCGCCCGGCCAGTACCAGTAGGTCGTCAGCCAGCCGCCTTCGCCGCGGGTCGTACGCCACCGCTGGTGATGCGCATTCAAGCCGGCGTTACCCAGTCGCCGCTCCAACTCCACGATGTCGGTGGCGGTGGCGACCTTCGCGCGAATACCATTCTGCCGCAGCGTCGCCGCGATCCGCTGGGCGGCGGCCAGCGTCGCGGTGCCGATCGAGGCTCGCCATTGCAGGGCCTCGGCGTTCGGCAGCGCGTTGATCCGCACGATCAGCCACGTCTCGCGCTGCCCGGCGTAGGGCGAGGTGCCGATCAACGTGTCGTAGACGCGGGGGAAGTCACCGGTGCTTCGCCGTCGAGACCCGACGCTGACCACGCTCAGAGATTCGATCGCGAGCCCCAGGCTCTGTTGCAACAGCGGCCGCAACTCGGCGATGTCGATCGTGTTCGCGGTGTAGGTGGCGGTCGACCCGGTGAACAGGGTCGGCCGGTGTGCCTTGCCGAGTAGCTCTACGGCGACCGCCGCGACACCGTTCTGGTAGCGGACCCCGCCACCGGATCGGTCGTTGGCGACCGTGATGGGCTCACTGAGCGTGATCGCGCGACCACGTTGACGCAGCAGGATCAGCCAGGACCACAACTGGTGGCGGCGCCACGGGATCACACCGACGAGCATTCCCAGCGCCAAACCCGCTGCGGCCCCCGGGCTTCCGGCGACAGTCCAGCCGATCAGGCCGGCCACCAAGACGCCGGCGAGGACAACGAGCTTCGTCGTCGCCGTCATCGCGCCGGCCGGGCCCGGACAATCAGCGAGGCGAGGACGACCGCCACCACGACAACACCGGCGAAGCCCAGTGCGACATTGCGCGCGCGGTGATCCGGTGGCGGAGGCGGCGCTGCCGGAATGATGAGCCGGCTGTGGGAACCCGGCGCCAGCCGGTCACCGGGCGGCACGTCGAATGTCAACGCCGCCACCGGATCCACGACGCCATAGCCCACCTCGTTGTCGACACCACGCGGCGGATTGTGGGATGTCTGCAGGATCCGGTTGATCACCTGGTGAGCAGTCAAGGCCGGGTATTTCGCCCGCACCAGCGCCGCGACGCCGCTGACGTAGGCCGCCGAGAAACTCGTTCCCCAGAACGGGATGTTCTTGTCGCCCGGGTGCAGCGGCGGGTAGCCATTCACCGGCCCGCCGGTTTGTGGCGACAGCCCCATGATCTCGACGCCGGGCGCTGCCGCCGCGACCCACGGGCCCGCCAGACTCTTTTTGATCGGGGCGCCGGTGCTGTCCACCGCGCCCACCGACAGCACGTAATCGGAGAACCACGACGGCGAGGACACCGTCTTCACCTGATGCCAATCCCGTGGATCAGCTGCGTCCAGTGGGTCGAAGGCTGGGTTCTGGGCGCAGTCGTCCTCGCCCTCATTTCCCGCAGCGGCAACCACGACCGCGTCCTTTACGGTCGCGGCGTACCAGACGGCGGCCCCAATCGCGCTCTGGTCCAGAGGATCTGCGGCCGACACGCACGCCGTGACGCTGACATTGACGACCTTGGCACCCATGTTGGCAGCATGGACGATCGCGCTGGCAAGCGAGGCGATGGTCCCGGCCTTCTTGCGGGCGTCCATATCGCCGCCGCCGGGCCGCTCCGGTTCGAATGCCCGCGACGACTGGCGGATGGCGATGATTCGCGCGTGCGGGGCAACCCCCGCGACACCGTCCGGTACGCCCGCCGAAGGCGGTGGGACCTCAGGGTCGTCCGGCGCGCCGGCGACCGGGTCTCCCGGCCCGTTCGAGGGCGCATCCCCCGGTGATGGCGACGGAGCCGGCTTGGTTTCGGTGACCGTCACCGGCACAGGCGGTGCGACCGGCGGCGGCGCTCCGCCGGGGGGCGGCGGGGCGGCGACGGCGGCGGGTGGGCCGGTAGGTGGCGGGAATGCCGGGGTCGCCGGTAGCGGCGGGGGCATCGGAACACCCTGCGGCGCTGCGCCGATCACCGAAGCCACGATGGTGCCGTGCGAGTCGCAGTCCATCAGGCCGTCGCCGCCCATGATGTAGTCCCCACCGGGCACCACCGGCAACCGCTGGCTCGGGTTGACTCCGGTGTCGATGACCGCGACGGGCACGCCGTTGCCGGTCGAGTACTGCCAGGCCTTCGCGATGTTGAGCATCACGTAGCCGGGCGCCGGGCTTGTGACGTTCGGTTCGGCGACCGTGATGGTTCTTGCGCAGATGTTGCTCTGCCGCATCGGCTGATCCGGAGCGGGTTTGCCGTCCGGCGGAACGCCGGCCGGATCGACCCTCGGCGGCGGAATCGCTTGCCCAAGCGGAAGGCTCGTTGGCAGGCCGACCAAAAGTCCCACCAGGCTCAGCGCGACAGTTCGCCGCGTCGCAAGAGCGCGCGTCATCGCATACGCACCCAGGTGAAGAGGCCACCGATCCAGGCGGCCAGCGGAAGCGCGGCAATGATCGCGACGATCTCCAGCCATTCGGCGATCATTCGCACCAGCGGGGTGAATCGCGTGATCGGCACCAGTAACGCCGCGACAAGACCGGCCGCGCCGAACAGGCCCAGTACCAGCGCGCCCGACAGCAGCGGACCTGGGGTCGCGGGCGCCTGCAGAACGTATTTGACGACGCCGACGCAGACCGCTGCTACTGCCCCATACACCAACGCCACTGCCTGGCGCCTGTCGGCGAAAGCCCTTCCGCGGCTGATGAAGATCAGGACGAACAAGCCGGCCAGCACCAACGCAGCAGCACTGCGGTGTCGGCCCGGCATCAGCGTGGTCCACACCGCCGCGGGCAGCGTCGCGCCCGCGGCCACGCACATACCGGTCAGCACGCTGTTGGCTGTCACGGCGCCGGCGGCGATCTGCGCGCCCCGGGGAGTGGAGTCGGGGTTGACCTCCTCGTCGGCGGCCTCGTCGACAGGTGACACCGCGTCGGCGGGTAGCCCCGCGCTGCGCTGGAAGAGGTCGCGTCCGGTGACAGACCCGAAATACGGCGGCCTGATCCGCGCGGCCCACAGCGCGATGGCCGGAGCCAGTGTCAGCAGGAACAACAGGCCCACGAGTGTGAGCATCCCCAGCCACTGGGCCGGGATCGGTCGCCACATGCGGGCCGCCGCGGCCAGGCCGCCGATCGCACTCAGCGTGACAACCGTTGCCGCCAACGTGATGTGACGTTGCGTCAAGACCGCGAGACCGGTCGTCAGTACACCTGCTGCCAGAACAGCGATGAAGACGTGGGCTGCGCCGACACTGCCCGGGGCGGCAGCGCCCAGACCTACCGCCAGCAGCGGTGTCGCCAGCCAGCCGAACCCGTCGAGCAGGTCGCCGCGATGCGGATACCACCGGCCCACCGCGCCCGCCCCGACGGCAGCGAGTAGACCGGCGATGCCCGTCGCGGCGCTCGGCGCCATCGAGTCACCGGCAACGCGAATCCTCAAGGCTAATGCCAGTATTGCGGCCGACAGCATCGCCAGCACTGCCAACGAGGTGTGCGCCGCAGTGACGGCCGTGACCGGTTCGAACAGCTTCGCGCCGACCCGTGCCAACCCGGTGGACAGCGATTCGTACTGCGGCTCAAAGGATTCGCCCTCGACGACCGGCGCCAATACCAGCGTCGCGCCGTCTTCTACGCCGAGCTCGTCGAGAGTCTTCGCGACGTCGAGTCGCACGCCGTTGGCCTTGTGTAACTCATAACCCACGCCGGGCTCGAGACCGGCCAAGCCGCGACGCCTGAGCTCGTCGTTGAGCAGTTCGACGAGGTTGTCGACGAACACCTCGACGGGCACCGACGCCGGATAAACCTGCGAGACCAGGTGGTCGCCACAGACGACCGCAACCGCGCACCGCGCCGGAAATGCAACTGTGGGCATCAGCGTGGCCGGTCAGCGTCTGGCACGTATTTGTCCGCCAACGCCGCAGTGATCTCGAACAGCCGCAAGCGTGTCTTCTTCTGCAATTCATGTTTCGTATCGATGATTCCGCCTTTGGCCAGATGCGGGTCGAACGGCATGAATTCGACGGTCGCCCCGGATTGCCCGAATCGCTCAGTGAGATACGCGCGAGCGTCGGGGTCGTAGTTATGACGGCTGTCGTTGAGGATGACCAAGCTGCGCGACACCAATTCGTGGTAGCCCATCGACCGAAGCAAGTCGATGGACCGGGTGACCGGCAGTGACGTGTCCGCGGTGAGGCCCGCGATGAAGACCAGGGTGTCGCAGGCGTCGAACACCGCTTTCATCACCGGGTGCTCGAGGTCGTCCGAGGTGTCGACCACGATGACGTTGTGGGTGCGTCGAAGACGCGACAGGACGCCGGCGAACATCGCCGGTACCAGCGGCCGGGGCTGGTCGGATACCCGGTTTCCGGCCAACACATCGAGCCCTAAGCTGTTCTGGCCCAGGTGTTCCCGAATATCGGCATAGCCCTGCACATCGGTGTCGTTCAGGACGGCGGAGTAATCGCCCGGCGGCGATTCGTCGATCCGGCCGGACAGCGTGCCGAAGCCGGGGGCAGCATCGATGGCGACGACGTTCTCCGGCCGGCACTCACGGAACACCCCACCGATGCAGGCCGTCATCGTGGTCTTACCGACGCCGCCTTTGCCCGACACCACGCCGACCACGTACTGCTTGCGAATATGCCGGCGAATCCGGCCCTGCAATTCGCGGTAATGGCGTTCAGCCGGCGATTCACCGAGGTTGACGGTCCGAAACGATGCGGTGTGGAGAAATTTTCGCCATCCCGAACCCGGCGGAACTTTCCGTGGAGCGACCATGTCGGAGATACGCAATGTCTCCGAGACGGAGTTGGGGTGTTGCGGACGTCGACCGGCACCGTGTCTCGAGGACAGCGTCCCTTGCTCCATCGAAATCGATGGCGTGTTCCACGGATTTGTCACGATGCAGCTGCTAACGTGCGCGCCATAGCCTCTACTTACACAGCCTTTCGGTAGGAAAACCATTCTTCGCTGGCCGGTAGCCGCCGAACCATATTGTTGATCGCGGCGGCGATGTCGGTGGCCGAGCCGGGGGCCGCCACCAGCCAGTTCTTGCCCCCGGCGCGAAGCTGCTCGGTAACCAAGCGGCCCTCTGGAGAGTCGATGATTGTGACGGTGCCCGGTTCAATGAAAGTCCTTGCGGGGCAGCCTGTTTCCACGCCGGATTGCAGAGCGACGATCGACGCCTGAGTCGATCGCGCGGGATCGGCCGCCAACAACAACATGCGTTGCTGATCGGCGTCCATTTGTTGGGTGGTCAGAAATCTTTTCAGAGATTCCTGACTCGTCACACCGGCCAGCAATGCATCGACATCGAGGGTGATCGGCCGAAACGGGGCTGGTGTATTCGTTCCGCAAAGTCTGTCGATCTGAGCCATCAACACCGCGTGGGCAGCACCTTCGGCAGTCGCGATTCCGGCGCCGCCGATCCGGACTAGATCTTCCGATCGCTCCATCACCACCCACCATTGAGCGAAGCGCACCACGACCGCCCTGGCCGGCCGTTCCGCTTTCTCGGGGTTGCGGACGTAGACGAGGAGTGCGACATCCCTGCGTGAGAGCACTGTCAGCCATTCGACGACAACCGGGTCCACGTTTCCCGCTTCGTCGATGACGCCTGCGGCGTGCAATTCTGCGGCGATCGGGTGCGCCAGTGCCTTCTGGGCCGTCTCGAAACTGGGCAGTATCGGGCGCAGACCCAGTTCAGGGGCAAGCACCTCGATGCCGGCGAGTATCTGGAGTACCCACAACCCATCGATCGTGGTGGTCAACATGTCGATCTATCCAAGCCGCCGGGGCGTACATGGTTGCGCCCCAGCTGAGGTACCTCGGCTCGCCTCAGAGGAAGAAGTTCGTCGAGCTCGCGTCAGTTGCATGGGCCGAAGCGTTGACCAAGTGGATCGTCTGGCCGTGCTGTGCCACCGTTTCGATGAGTCCTTCGAATCCTTTGAGCATTTGGATCTGCGCCTCGTAGAAAGCGTTGTGCGCCTGGCCCTGAAAAAAGCCGGCAATTTGGTCGGTCCGATGTTTGATATCGTCGTGGTGCTCCATGAGGATCGCCGCTTGGTTTCCGACGCCAGAGCCGAGGTCGTCAACTGCGCCGTGGTCGTACTGAATTGTCATTTGGTGGTTCCTAACGGACGAAGAATTGAATGGCTTTCCGGAAAGACGATCACGTGTTGGCACCGCCGGCAAAGCTTGCGAAACTGTGCGCCGCGTCCATTTCGTGCTGCTCCATCATGACCGCCACCTTGCCGAGGCCATCGGCAAGTTTCGATCCCCACGTCACCGCTTGTGCCAGGTCGTGCTGCACCTTTGTCGCCGTGTGGGTCGATGAGGCGTAGCCCTCGCCCTGCCAGGCAGCACCCATCGCCTCGTGGTTGGACAGGTACTGGTTTGCAACGACAGTCGCGTGCTCTAACGCCGTCTGAATAGCCTGTTGCGTCGACCGCATCATCTCCGGCGTTACCTGAAGTAGTGCCATTTACTCTCCCTTGGCTGATGCCCCTGAGCGGGGCGTGCCGATAGTGTAAGCACGCTTCGGGGGTACGGCACTTCACCTTTTTTTATCGTCAGCGACAACGGCCGCACCGTCGATTTTCCTACAGCTTTACCCGCGCGACATGCAGCCCGTTGGGCACGCCTATCAACCGGTCATCACGCTCGAATACGACGGCCGGTCAGCACGCCACGAATGGGCTATTGCGCCTCGACCGGTTCGCCGGCGACCACGATCCGGGCCCCTACCACAGCGGCCTGTTGGTTGGATCGCTCGCTGCTGCCTCGCACGGCCAGCGGCGCCATCGGCATCCCGCCACCCATTGACGTGGTCGGACCGGCCGTCGCAGCGCCGGCCCGCAGGCCCATTGGCCGTCCCCCGCTTTCCGGCTCGAATGTGCTGGCGGGCCGCGTATAGCTGGTCAGGCCCGCGCCGGAAACGGCACCGAACCCGCCCACCGCACCGGCGCCGACGCCTCCCGCCGAGCCGCCGCCGGAACCGAGTGGCCCAGCCGGGGTTGCCAATTCGGCCTGCTGCGGTCCCGACACCGAGGAGAACATCCCACCGAACGCGCCCATCAGCGTCGACGGCAGGCTACTCAAGCTCTGCAGCCCCTGCGTCGGAGCCTGGAGGAGCTGGGCGCCCGGCTGCACGGCACCCGATGCGGCCTCCTGTAACGGTCCCAAAAGAGAGCTGATCTGTGCGGTGGCGCCGCCGGTCGCCGGGGCGGGCGCCTGTCCGACCGCCTGCGCAGCCTGATTCGACAGGCTGACCCCGTCCTGCGCTCCGGTGCTGCTCGCAGCCTGACTCAACGCCTCCCCCGCAGCGGCCGGCGCCGCGGGTGAGGCGCCCTCGGGCGCCAGCGGAGGCGGCGTTACCAGCGCGGCGGTTAATCCGCCCAACGCCGTCGAGTAACCCATGCCGATCGCCGAGTTGTGCGGCCAGTGCTCCCCGTAGTACACGAGGTCGTGCTGCGCGATCGCCGGGGTGAAGGACCACAGGACGCTCGGGTTGGCGTTGTCCAACGCCTCGCGCCTGGCCCGGTTCGACTGGCTGACCACCGACGGAATAACCGACGACCGCGCCGTGGTAAAGGCGTCCACCGCACCTTGGGTGACGACAGTCTTGTGCGCGGTCCACCCCGCCGCGCTGTGCAATCCGACGTTGAGGCCGTTCACGGTTGCGGTCGAGGCAGCAGAACCCAGGCCCGCCCACGACGCCACCGTCGCCGCGGTGTTGGCGCTCGAAACGCCCGCTGCCATCTCGTGATGGGATGTCTCGGTCACCCAGACCATGTTGTTGGCGACCACCGCAGCCGCGGAACCGGCTTCAAACGTCGCCGCGACGGTCTCTGGTGGCCCGGTCCAGCGTGGATCGCCCGGCATGCTGGTCGACTAGCCCAGCGCGGTGCCGTGGATCGCGTCCACGGCTTGGTATGTCGTCGACGCCAACGCTTGCGCTTGCGCTAACCCTGCCCGCTGTTCGACGTGCTCCGACATCGCCGCCAGATAGGACACCCCGGTTGCGTTCAACGCGATGGCAAAGGCCGCCGAGTCGGCGTCGGCCGCCATCGGGGTCACGCCGGTCAGCGCCGCTGCACCGGCCGCTGTGGTGGCCGCCATTTCGGCGCCGATCGCCGACTCGGTAGCCGCCGACGCAGTGACTGCGGCCGGTATTACGCCGAATCTGCTTGTCATGGTGCCTCCCAGGTCTGTCCGCGGATTACCTCTGGAGCACGACCCGAGTCTAATTGACCGGGCCGTACTGTCGAATCAGCACTTTCTCATCCGGGCTTCCGACCAGAACCCCGTCGATGTCTCCTTCGGTGGTCACCAGCAGCCCCCGCCCGGGTGCTAGTTGCTGAGCGCTCGTCCGGCCGAACACCTTCACGCCCGCCGGGTCGTTGTCCATGAACAGGGTCGGCGAGCGAGATCCGGTCAGCTTCTGGATAAACGGGTTCATCACGACCTGTGCTGCCCAGTTGCCGGGCAGCCGCGAGGCGATGACGTGCAGGCCGATCTCACGGCTTCGCTCGATCAATCCCCACAGCGGCGCTGTTGCCGCGGGGCGGATGGCTTGATTGTGCGGTCGAAGTTCGTGCTCGTCGTCGATCAGCAGGAACTGCCGCGCGCCGTCCCAGGGTTTGACATCCAACAACTCTTCCTGAGTCAGACCCGACGGCGGAAGCCGGTCCTGCAGCAGACCCGCGAGCTCTCTGATCACAGTGTCGATGTCGTCGGCCGTGTAGGCGTAGGCCCGCACATGCGGGCCCCGGATCTGCCCGATCAGCGTCGTCTTGGGGTCGATGATGGTGATCTGCGCCTGTTCCGGGGTGAACCGCTCGGTGACGACTCGGCCGAACGCCGCGAGTGTCGTTGTCTTGCCGCATAACTGGCGGCCCACCACCAACATGTTGGGTTGTGCTCGGGTTGGCAGCGCCACCGGTTGTAGACCGCTCTCCCCGATCGCGAACGGGATGTTCAGCTGATCTTCGGCGCTGGGCGAGCCGGCGAAGCCGGCCACGACCGCGCTGAGCGACACCCGGTCGGGCAGTCGTGACAGGCGTTCGACCCTGCCGGCGCCGGTGACCTGGGTGATGAGCGAGCCGATGTCCCGCGTCCCGACACGTTCACCGTTGGTGCCGGTCACCTCGGGCACCCCGGCCAGCAACTCGTGCCCGGCCCTGGTCAGACCAAAGCCCGGCCTGTCCAGGGTGTTTCGCGCGGCCCGGCGCTGCTCGAGCGAATTGCCCATCTGCGACTCGTCAGGGTTGCTCAGGCGCAGCTGTATGCGCGCGTTGGAGACGTTGAGCAGGCCCTGCTTCTGGCCGACAAACCACGCGGTGGCGCTGGTCATCACGTGGATGCCGTAGGAAAGTCCCTGGCGCGCAATGGAAATCGCTCGGTCGCCGATCGCTGAGTCTTTGTCGTAGAGGTCGCCGTAGTTGTCTATGACGAGAAACACGTCACCGAACTTGTCCTCCGGATCGGTTGCCCCGCCGCCGGCCGCGCCGAAGCGCCGCTCACGGAACTCGGAGATGTCGATCTGATATTGCTTGAACGACGCCTCCCGCGAACGGATCAAACCCTCGATCGTGGCGATGGTGCGCGAAACCCCTTCGGTGTCGTTCAGGCTGACCACTCCAGCCACATGCGGATAGTCCTCGACCGGATACAGCGCGGCGCCGACGCAGAAGAACGTGACACGATCCGGTCGGTACATCAGGGCCGCTGAAGTCATCAGGGTCATCAGCGTGGTGGATTTTCCGCGCTGCGCGGTCCCGACAACCATGATGTTGTCCATCTCGGCGTCGATGACGTGTACTCGCTGCACGTGATCCTCCGGGATGTCGACGATCGCGTAAGGCAGCACCAATCCGGGGTTTTGGCCGTAGTCGACGTGCCAGGGCTGATCGCGCCAATAGGCCACCAGTACGTCCGTCCGCTCACTGACTTCCAATGGCGGAAGCCAAATTTCGTGCGGAAGCCGGGCGGGATGGGAGATCAGCGACTCGCGGATGACGTCGAGCAGCTTCTTCTTTCGGAAACCGTCCGCGTGGAAGAGGTACTCGTCAGGTTCCTCGGGCGCCTCGGCCATCGCCAATGCTGCGTTGTCCTGATCGCTGAGTGGTTGGTACTCCCAGGTGAGCGGGCGGGGTTGGGAAAAGCTGACGTCGACCGTCGCGCTGACCGCGACAGCTTTCTTGGGCAACACGAACGGCGCGGACAGGTAAAAACACCGAAACGGCTCCAGGTCGCGCGGACCGACTTTGAGCAGCGCGTAGCCGTTCTCCTTCGACGGCAGGTGTAACGCCGCATCGCTGCCGATCACGTCGCGGGAGTCCTCGGCGGTCTCGGCACGCAGTGCCACCCGGAAGGCGATGTTGCTCTTGGCTTTGCTCAACGACGACAGGTCCAATCGCTGGCCGCCGAGGGTGAAGAACACATTGCAGCCTCGGCCTTCCTGACCGATGTGGATGACCAACTGTATCCACTCCTGGTGGTGGTGGAACAGCTCCAGGTATTCGTCGATGATGACCAGCAGGACAGGCACCGGCTCCAGATCTCGCCCGGCGAGCCGCATCTCTTCGTACTCGTTGGCGTCGCGCGCACCGGCCTCTTTGAAGAGTCGATAGCGCCTGGCGATTTCACCGTTGATCGCCTTACGCATCCGTTCTGCCAGGTGGCGGTCGTCTTTGCCGAGGTTGGACAGCGAGCCCGCGACGTGCGGTAGTCCTTCCAAGTCCTGGGCGGCCGATTCGAACTTCATGTCGACGAAGATCACGGCGAAGGTCTCGGGCGAGTGCGTCAGCGCGATTCCGTTGGCCAGCGACAGGAAGAACTCCGACTTACCCGATCCCGACGTTCCGATCACAACCGAGTGAAAACCGAAGCCGCCGAAGTCTTTAGCGCGGAAGATCACGTACTGCAGCTCACCGCCCGGCTTGACGCCGACCGGCACCATCGCCCACTTCGCGTCACCCCGTCCGCGACTGTCCGCCCACAACCGGTCGACGTCGAGTTGCCGCGGGTCACTGACGCCCAGCGCCCGCAACAACTCGGCGCCCTGGCTGTCGGTTTCGGACAGGTCGTCGGCGGTCATCGGTGACCAGCGCGCCAAGGCCCGGGCGTACCGATTGGCAGTCGAATCGGCGAGCATGTCGGCCGCCGCGTAAAACGCACCGCGGTGATAGAGCCGCCCTTCTCGTAGCTCGAACCGCTGGTCGTCGGCGAGGAATCCGACCCCGACGCCGGATCGAGTTGCCAATCGCAGCACCGTGATTCCAGCCATCCCCTTCTGGCCGGTAATGCTCTCCCACTGCTCTGCGGTCCCGACGTTGTCGTCGACGATCACCCAGTGCGGGCCGAGGGTCAATCCCGGCACTTCCATCGCCGAGGGCATGGATGTCGGGCTTGTCCCAACCGGCGGCGACCATGGACCGCGGCCCTTGCGATGCAGCTCGGCATCGAGCGCTTCCTCTAATTCGGTGGGCGAGATGAACACCAACCGCCGCAAACCGCAGGCGTCGAACATCTCGTCGTGTTGATTGTGCGGCAGCCACACCAGCCACGACCACAGTTCGGGATGGCGGGTGACCACCATGACCTTGACGTCGTTCGGGCTGTGGTAGACCGCCAGCGAGCACAGGATCGAGCGTGCGACCTTGTGCAGCTCGACGAGATCGTCTGCAGTGAAGCTGAACCCCGGCTTGGCCCGCAGGCTCAGCACCTTGCCGATGCCGCGGATCTTGCTCTGCTCGAGAATGAAGTCCCGCAGGGCGCCGCCGGTCACCGGCTCGAGCTCTTCGCCGATCGGCACCTCCGGCCACTGCAGGGAGATCGCCGAGTCGCTGGCCTGCTGCACCCCGATGCCGAGGCGGACATCGAGGAAGTCCGGGTCGCCGGGGCGGCGCTCCCACATCCGCGGGCCGCCGATTACGGTGTCCAGGTTCTGCGGGTCGCCGTGCCGGAAGAGCTGGCTGCGCCGTTGATCCTGAGCGGCCCGCTGGACCTCGTCGCGGTCCTCGTCGAGCTGGCGTAGATAAACCCGCCGCTGCTTTTCCTGTTCGCCCCAGGAGATCCGCCGGCCGCGGCCGAACCGTCCGCTGACCATCAACGCGCCGAATCCCGCCAGCCCCATCATCGGGAAGAATCCGGACTGCAGCGACCGGACTCCGGAGGTGTACATCACCACCAACGTGCCGATGATCCCAACGAGCAGAGCCGGCAATGCAATCATCAGCAGAATATTGCGCGGCTCGCGTTCCGGCAGCGCCAACGGCGGCGCGACCGCGACCCGTACCGGAGGCACCACCGGCGCGGGTTTGCGGGCATCACGCACAAAACCGCGTTTGGACATGCCTAACCCCCGACCTGTTGGTTGGCTTCCGGGATGGACGCAACCGCGCCGCCTCCGTTGATGGTGTCGTGCGCCACCAGTGCACTGTCCCGGCTGATGGCCGGGCCCGCCGCGAACGTGCGGACAATCGGCCAGGGGGCCTGGGCGGCGCTGCGCGGATCCAGTCCCAGTGCCTGCAGCGTCTTGTCATCCCACTGGATGCCGAACCGGACACCTTGGGGCGACACCCAATACAGACTTTCGCGGCTTTGCGCCGTGGCGACGCCACTCGTGGTGGCCACGAAAGTCGCGGCCCCCGGCAACACCAATGTCTGGTCGGCCTCCACCGACTCGGCGTGGCGGTCGTCGCGCACCAAGTGCACCAGTCGGCCGTCCGTTCCGATCGGGACTGGCAGGCCCCGTCCGCTGAACACCGCGATCGCGGCTTGCGGGTCGGTGGACTGTTTCTGCCATCCGACGCACGTCACCGGATTGGCTTTCTTGTCAACGAAATTCAGCTTGCCGGAGGGGTAGAAGTCGACATTGAGTCTCTCGACAACGGGGATCCGGACCAGTTTGTCCGGCGACACCAACGTCGGCGTGACCGATCCGTGCGAGTTGGCGGTCCGGAGCAGATCGGCCACGAAGCTGGTGATCTTCTGAACACCGTCCGGGAGCAGCACGTAGAAACCGGTCACGTTGCCGTTGACATCGCGGGTCTGCAGCACGCTTCCCACCGTCGAGCCGGGAAGTAACGTCGACGACGTCCCTGACTCCGGAATATTCGGAACCACAAGGGGTTCGGTCGACGGCAGGGCGTCGAACAACGCATTGGAGAGTTCGATCGGATATGTCACGCCGGGGTCCAGGCCCAGGTTGAACGTCACCGACCGGTCGGCGGGGTCGATTTCCGACCGTTGCCCACCCCAGATCACGAAGGTCGCGCCGGTGTGCGTCGCCAACACCGCAGCCGTGCCGGGCATCGGGGCGGCCCGGCCCCCTTGTGCGAGTTCCCCCGCGATCGACGTCACCAGCGGCGCCCCGGCACCACGGGTCGGTGCGGTATCGCAGACCGACCAGGCCGATGTCGCCGTCGGCACGACGGTGAGATCATCTGGTATTCCCAGGATTCCGATCATCGGCCCGGTCGGATAGTTGGCGATCTCAGCCGCCTTCACCCAGCCGACGGCTGCGGCGTTACCGACGGCCAACCGGGCGGAGGTCAGATTCAGCGCGGGGTACAGCCGGCCGTTGATCTTCGCGTAGACGGCACCGGTGTCGCGGTTGCCGACGATCGCGGACTGCCCGACCAAGCCCGCGGGCTTCATCACCTGCAGTAGCGCCATCCAACCGACGCCGATCACGACGAAGACCATCGACAAGGCTACTGCCGCTTGCTGTTTGCGGTCGTCGTGCTTCATCCGCACCGAGAACCGGGTGATCGCGGCTTTCAGCCTGCGGTTGTAGAACAAGTGCCCCGAGTTCTGGTCGCGGTTGGAGAGATTGAGTGGCACGTCAACGTCCTTTCGGCGACTGATCCGCCCGATGCTGGAAGATGTTGCCCGGCAACGAGTTACCCGTCACTGCAAAGCTCCGCCGTAGCGCGCCTGATTTTCGGCCTTTGCTTCATCGCGCAGCGCGGCGACGGCGAGGTTCAACCGATCGGCAAGTTCGCCGTGCGGGTATCCAGACATCACACTCGGGTGCAACACCAAGTCGACGAGCCTGCCGTCGGCGTTCGCGACGGCCTGGATATCGCCGAGGTCGACGCTGTAGGTGACGGACTCGGCTTGTCCGACCAGTGCCTCCCACTTCTCGGCGGCTTGGTTCAATTCACGCAGAACCGACTCGACGAGATCCTTGTCGCTGAGGTGCGCGCGACTATCCGGTCCCGGCATCACGGCAGTATCTCGACCCCTCCGACCAGCGTCAATTCATCGGCCGCGGACTACATCACGGCGATCTGTCACTGGCCGGTCTTCCAGTTGCCGAGCGGCGGAGCACTGAGCGCTTGGAACCAGGCGAGGTGGTAATTCGCGCTGACCACGTTCTTGGTGGCGATGGCTTCGGTGGCCGCCAGCAGTAGGCAGTTCAGCAGTTGCCCGGGATCGACGTCCGGGTACTGCGCGAGCAGTTGGTAGCGCGCTGTGTCGAGGTAGACGCGCAATACGTCGATCTCGGCATCGACGATCGCCGTTTCGGTGGCGCCGGCTCGGGCCAGCGTATTCACCATCCGCGGCAGACCATCGCGCCCGTGCGTCGCCTCCCCCAGTACCCAACCCAGGTTCTCGACCGCGGGCAGTTCGCGGGGTTTGGACGACGTGTCGATGAGCTCGTAGTCGGAGGCCCAACCCAGTGGGTCGCCCGGCGCGTACGTCGCCAAAAGAGCGGTCTGCCCGAGCATCGCCGTCGCAGTGCCTTTACGCCGACCCGGCTCTAACAGCCTTACCTGGTCGGGCAGGTTGATCCCCGGCGGCACCCAGCCGTGGGCAAGGTTGGTGACCAGCAGCGTGGTGCCGTCTTCGCGGACGCCGACGGCCCAGGGCAAGCCGGGTTCCTGCCGAGCGACGAACTTGAGCAGCCGGTCCAGCCGTTCGCTTTCCGCTTCACCAGGCTCGGCATGGCGGCTCGTGATCTCCGGCACCGGCGGCGGTAGGGCCCGCGGGGGTGGCGTATCGACCGGTGGCCCTACCACCGGCGCGACCTCCTGCAGGAGCGTCGCCAACCCGTCGAGCACTTCGGTGTCCTCGGAGTCCAACGCGTACGTCGGCGCCGACGGCTCCAGCTTCGGTTTCGGTGGCCCGACCAGGGTCACCGGTGCGGGCACCTCAGCAGTGGGTGTCGCGGTGGCCCACTCGGAATCGTGTTGCGGCGGAACGCGTTTGAATCGCGTGGCGTTGTCCGTCTCGGCGAAACCGTAACCGTTCCGGTGTCCGGTCGGCAATTTCGACTTCATGTCGTGAAGTTGACGAACTGTCGACTCGACCCGACGCACCGCGAAGGCGCGCGCTTCATTGATGACGCGGGCTTCTTCGGCCTGTCGCGTCGAATCCACCGGTCCCGCGCACCGAATGTGCTTGAGTTCTTCGTTGGCCGAATTGACGATCCGCTGCAAGTCGGCCTTCAGGTTTTTGACAAGTGGTGCCGTCTCGGCCGTCACCATGGACAGCTCCGCAGGCCAGAGACCGCCCGTGATCCATGGCGTGGCATCGACGGGCGGCGTGAACGCCGGTCTCGTCAGTGATTCCTGGGCAGCTCTGCGGAGACGCTGACGCGCCGAATTCCGTCCGAAGATTGCCATCGGGCAAGCCTACCGCCCACGGCGGCTGGTCAACTGCGCTGATTTACGGCCGCCAAATGGGGGGTGAATTGTGCGTATAACGCCGTCTGGGTAGCGTGAACGCGTGGCGGACTCAGGGCTCCAGCAGCAGTTGAACGAAGTGCGCGCGTTGCTCGATCGGGCGCGAGAGTTGTTCGGCGCCAACCCCGTTGAACCGCCCACCGACATCGTCCCGGATGGCACCGTCGGCCAGACCTGGATTCGCTAGTCATTCGGCCGCGTCGTCGCGGCCCGGTAGTTCGTGTGCAACCAGTCTTTCGATCGCGATGTCGAGATCGTCGGCGGTGGGAACCTCGGCCGACGGGGTGTATCCGGCGGCCACGATCTCGCCGCGAACCTCCATCGCCGCTTTGAGGTAGGACACGTCGGCGGTCAACAGGATGGCTTCGGTCAGGCTCTCGGCGTCGGTGTGCATCGCTGCCTCAGCCAGGGTGACGCTGTGCATATAGCCGCCCCGGCAGGAGCGGACCAGGACGTGCCCGCTCGGATGGACGGTGTCGAATGCGGGATCGGCCGCTGTCATCGAACGCCTTCGGAGAGGCGGTCGAATTTCCGGGCGGCATCGTCCTCGTGCTGTTCCCACCTGGCGGCCGATTTTGTCAGCTCGTCGGCGATGTCGGCATGGTTGTCGGCTTGTTGCTCGTAGCAGAGTCGGCGCTGCTCCAGTAGTTCTCTTCCGGCCTCCCGCAGGTCGCCGAAGATCGGGCCGAGCGAATCGAGGCTGCGTTGAATTGCCGCGTGTCCGGCCGGGAGGGTTCGCAGGTATTCCGATGTCTGTTGATGGTGGCCGGCAGCTTCACGCAACTTGGCCGGCACCACGTGGATACGGTCTGCCATCGATGTTCTCCTTCTTGACGTTCCGGCACCGGCCGGATCTTTCTACGCTGTCTCGGTTCGGTCGGCGACCGCGGGCCTGGTCGGGGCGGGCGGGTCGGGTACGTCCGGGGCGGGCGCGGCGACTGGCGCCGGAGGGTGCTCCCAGCCTAGGAAGTCGGGTCCGCTCACCGTGGAGATCTGCTGGATCTGGCCGTTCACCAGCGCTCGGCTCTCGCCGAGTGCCAGAGCGTGCCGGTCGGTGAACATGCCGATGTCCCCGGGTGCAAGCTGCGAGGGATCTACCGGATCGCTGACCGCGGTACCCGGCGGGGGGATGGTCATTCCCTGCTGCTGGAAAGCCTCCGCGATGGGCGTTCCGCGCGCGGCGGCGTCGATCACGGCGGCCAGCTGCGGGCTGGCGGCGGTCAACGTCTCGCCGTCGGGCAGCGTCACCGTCGTCGGACCGGATACGGGTTCGGTGTGCTCGTGACCGGTCCGCTGGGGATCGTCCTGGTCGGCGTCCCTCAGGTCCTCGGCGTCTTCGGCGGCCGGCTGCCCGGCACCGATGTCGTCATTGCCCGCCGGCGCGGAATTCGGCAGCGAGAAGCCGGCCGGCAGGCCGAATCCGCCGGCGGGCAGGCCTCCCCCACCGAAAGTAGGAATACCCGGCATCGCCGCGGGCACCGGCGCCGACGACGCCCCCTCGGACGGCATGACGAGATCATCCTCCGGCATTGCGTCGCGATATGGGCTGAGCTCGGATTCTGTTGCCGCTGGCTCAGTTTGGGTGGCCGGGGTGGCCGGCGGTGCCGCGGGCACGCCGCTCGAGGTGGGCTGGCCGGCGGCCTCGGGGCCGGGCTGGGCCGCGTTGTACAGCGACGTGCAGGCGGCCATCAGCGCCGAGTTCGAGGTGTCGTCCAGGCTTGCTCCGGCAATCACGGCGTGGATGTCCCGCAGCTTTCCGATCAGATACCACTGAAAGTCCCGCGCTCCGGCCGGGGTGTCCAGATCCGATCGGGTCGCCACTGCTTGCTCGATGTCGCGCTGCAATCTGCTCAACGCATCTCGGCCGGACGCGACTTTCTGATGCGCGTTCAAGATCGCCGACACGACTTCCAGGTCGACCTGAGCTGTCGTCGAATTCTGATGCGCCAAAGCAGCTTCCGCATGTCTAATGGCGTCGGCCGCGTCGCCCTCCTGATGATCGGAGGCGGGCAGGTCGTCAGGCGAGGTCATTGCTCTGCTGGCCGAACATGGAGGCGACAGTAGCCAGCGGTGTCGGCGCCGACAATTCACACATGGGGAAAGCCGGTGAGCGAAGCGTAGTGCGCACCCAACGCGTCCAGGGCGGCCCGCGTCTGGACGTCGACATCGCGGGCCCGCGACACCACCGCCGAGATCTCCTGCTTCTTGGCGATCAAGAACTTCTGGAATTCACGGGCACCCATCGCCGTGTCGAGCGCGAGCGCGCCCTGATTCGCTGTCGCACCGTCGATCTCGGCCGCGACGGCGTCGAGGCACCGGATGCTTTCCACCGCCACCAGATGCGCGCCGGCGAGCGCCTCGGCGAGAGCCCGGTCGGCCTCGGCGGACGCCGCGTGGCGTGCCGACAACGCCGCCTGCCGCTGCCCGATCGCGTCGATCGGGCCGCCGGTCCGGGGGGGCGTTCCCTGTTCGTGTTCGCCAGCCATCGTCGCTACCCCAGTGGACGCCGGATCTGCACACCGGTGCCGAGCGGACTGATCCGCACGGTCGCCCCGGAGTGGGGTGCCTCGACGACCAGGTTGTTGCCGATGGCGAGTTGCACGTGACCCGCCGTCGGAAACACCAGATCGCCCGGGCGTACCTGCGAACGTGGCACCGGAACCCCGTCGTAAATCTGCTGATATGTGGTGCGGTCCAAGTGAATTCCGGCTCGGGCGTAGGACCACTGGGTGAGGCCCGAGCAGTCGAATTGGTCAGGGCCGGTCGCTCCCCACACGTAGGGTCGGCCGAGCCGCGACAGCGCGGCGCGCACCGCGAGGCCCGCACGCGTGTTCGGCGCAGGCAGCCCCACCCGGTGCTGCGGCATCCGATAGCGCGTCGCCCGCCATCGTGACCGATGCCTACCGGACTTGCGGCGCGCGGCGAGCACGTGTGCCCGCTGGGCGCGCAGCCGCGCGACCCGCCGCCGGATCGCCTCGCGCTGCGCGATCGGGTTGTCCGGCACCGCGCTATCGGCATGTGCCTCGTCGAGAACGCTTTTCGTCAACGCGTGGGCGTTGGCGTGATCGCGGTGCGCTTCGTGTGCGGTGGCCGCCACCGCGGCGTCGACGGCGGCCGCCGCCCGCAGGTCCTCGCGGCTACGATCGGCCGCGTAGAACACCTGACTCCCGGCATGATTGGGTGCTGCGGCACGCGCCAGCAGTTCGTCGTACGGCGCCAGCCTGGCGTCGAACGACGGAACCCGGGTGGTGCCGGCAAACAGTTCATGTGCACGGCGCAGGGCCGCCAAGTCGTCGGTCATCGCGTCTGGTCGGCCCGTTCGGCGAATGCCCGGACCCGGGGAAGAGCGCCCGGCGGGACCACACCTCGGTTGCGGATGTCCCACATATCGACGGTGCTGACCCCGAGCAGTGTCGCGATCACCGCCTCCGGCAGCGGGGATTGGGCGCAGGCCCGATCCAGCCGCGCGCTCAGGCTCATCGGCACGCGTTGCAGCAGTCCGCTGCGGATGGCTTCCAACTCTTCGAGATGCCGCATCAGACGTGCCGCAGATTCGGCGTCGGCGTTGACGGCCAGGCGCCAGGAGTTGGCGGCCAGCATCTCGGCCTTCACGCACTGTTCGATCACAGAGAGAATATACGTCTCATATTCGTTTGATGTTTTCGCCGGCGCCCGCTCGATCGCCGATTTGATCGAATCCAGGTGGGCCTCGGCGTAGCTCTCCAGCACTTCGGTGTCCGTGTGGTGTCGGACGACCACGATCGGTTCGTCGGCCCGTGCGGATGTCGGCCGGGATGCCGGCGCGGCGGTCAGGCGCTCGAGTTCGGCAACCGGGTCGGCCGAGACCACGAGTCGCGAATACGTGCCGGTCGGCAGGCCGAGCCCGTTTTCTACCTTCTGGACTGTGCTTTTGTGGGGCTTACGGGCGCCACGCTCCAGGTAGCTCAAACCCATGATGCTTACCCCGGTCACCGAGGCGAAGTCGGCCAGTGACCAGTTACGCGATTCGCGTAGCTCCCGGATCGCTGCTCCCGCCGACTCGCGGCTCACCGCAGCGCTCCGGCCATATGCGGATACTACACAGCGCTGCCCGCCGTCCTGGCTGTATACGTTTGGTTCGCACCGCTCTTGCGGAAGCTCTCCGGTTGTGTATATGTTTTTGTATCTGTTTTCAGACCTGAGGAAGGCGGTCCGATGAGTAACCCGTGCTCAGTCAACCCGGAGATGTGGTTCGGCTACGCCGACGACGACAGCGGCGACGGCGCCGCCAAGGCGCGCGCCTACGAGCAGTCCGCTATCGAGGCGCGGCTGCAGTGCCTGCGCCGCTGCCCGCTGGCTCAGCAGCGCCTGTGCGCACGGTATGCGGTCGAGAACCGGGAAGAATACGGGGTGTGGGCCGGGGTGAAACTGCCTGGCGGTCAGTACCGCAAGCGCGACCAGCTGGCACAGGCGCATGCCGCCCTGCGCCAGATCGCCGCCGGCGAGATCAGCCCGCGGCAATTGGCCGACAATGCCGCGCTACTGGCCCGGCGCGAGCACACCGCGCCGCCGGTCCCCACCACGGTCTTTCACCTGCCCGCGCGCCAGATCGGGCCGTGCTCTGCGGCGTGAACCGTCAGCAACGGGTTACCGCGTGCAGATAAATTCGTGGTTCCTCGGCTCCGCGGGACAAATTGCGTTCACCGCTATGCAGTAAGCGCAGTAAAGTTTGACCAGCGCACGAGTGCAGAGAGGGGTTGCGTCGTGGGACAGCAGCGCGATCCGAGCCCGTACGGGTCACAGACGTTAGTGGGTCCCGGCTGGCCGGATGTCGAAGAAGAAGTGCTTTCGGCTGCGGCAGAAGCCTACGAACAGCTCGCCGCGCACCTCACCGGAGTCATCGTGCCCCAACTACAAGGCCGCGTGACCCAGATACAAGGCGACTGGGAGGGCGCTGGGGCGACAGCAGCGCTGGCTGAGGCCGGCACCATTGTCGGAGGGCATCAGATCAATGCCGCCGAGGCTTCGGCCATCGCGCTCAAGCTGCGAGCCATGGAGGCATCGGTGACCAAAGCCAAGGCCATGGTCAACGCTACGGCGCAAGAGATTCAGCACGTATGCGAAATGATCGAGGCGGCGCCGCTCCAGAACAAGGAAGAGCTGCTGCAAAGCATGATCAAGTTCGGCCAGTCGCAGAATATGGCCACCGTCATGGAGGGCACCAGCGAGCTGGCGGCCAGTTTGGGCATGCCGAACATCAATCCGGCCGCGATACCGATTCCGCCGGGCGGGGATCCCGGCGTCGGACAGGCAGCGAAAGCCGCGCAGGACGCCGGCAGCCAGGGCCCACAGCAGATCGCACAGATGATGGGCCAGCTCGGGCAGATGCCCCAGCAGCTTGGCAAGTCGCTCGGTGGCGGCCAGGGTTTGCAGCAGCTGATGCAACCACTGCAGCAGATCTCGTCGATGTTCGGCAAGGGCGGGTCGAGCCCGCAGGCGTCGCCGTTTGCGGCGTTCAGCAACCACCCCGCAGCGGGCGGCAACGGTGCGGGAGCAGGGTCCGGCCTCGGCCGCGGCGGCTCAGTGCCCGGCGCGGGCGGCAGCTCCCCGCGAAGCCCATTGATGGGAAAGCTCGTGGGCAAATACAGCGTGGTGTCCCCCGCGTCCGTTGAGGAGGGCGCGGTGGCGGGCAAGACAAGCATCGCCGGTTCCGCGCCGGTCGCAGCCGGCGGAGGCGCCGGCGGCATGGGCGGCGCGGGGATGGCGGGTCACCGCGAATCCAGTGGCGGCACTCGGGCGGCGCTGGCTGTCCCGACGCCCTTGGATCACGACCTCGCCGAAGACGACGTCGACGAGGACTGGTGAGATGGCTTTCGCATCGCCAGCGCTGACAGACGGCTTACACGAAGGGAATGTGATCCATGGTCGGTGATCCGATGAGCAAGACCGGCAATCCCAGCTGGGATCCGACACCGGTCCAGCTACCTCCTATCCCGAGCCTTCCACCCAGTGAAGACCCGATGAGCGCGATGATCTCAGCGGCCCTGCCGACGCTATCGGCCCAGATGGAGTCCAACGTCGCAGCGCTGCAGGGCAAGGAGACGATGTTCTCCGGCAAGCTCACCGCCGCAAACGCGATGTACGCCAACTCCGAGGATTCCGGGACTCAGGGCGTCATGCAAATCGTCCAGATGTTGGGCCAAATGGGCGGCCAGGCAGGGCAATTGGGCGAGGTGGCCGGCGCGCCGGCCCAGATGTTCGGCCAGATGGGCAGCCAGTTCGGTCAGCTGATGCAGCCGATGATGCAGGCGTTCCAAGGTCACGGTGGTCACGAGGGATCGCCCGGCGGGCAGGGTGGCCTCGGCGCAGCCGGCGGGGGCGGGCAGGGCCTCGGGGGTCTCGGCGCCTCGCAGCAGCAAGAGCGCGACGAAGAGCGGGCGGCGCAGGCGCAGCCGCAGCCGCAGCCGCAGCCCGAAACGCACCACGATTCTGACCGCGACGGGCACGGTTCCGCCGGACCGCAGGCCGGGCCGGACGTTCGCCAGGGCCTGACCCCGGTTCCGCCGCTGACGCTTGAGCCGCCGCATCGTTCCGCCGAGAGCGACGACCTGGGCCGCAACCTCTAGGGTTGCGCGCGCTCCGGTGCCGTCGGATGCCGCGCGGAGTGCGGAAAAAGCGAACCAGGTGGGCCTCGAACAGCCCTAAGATTGTCCGTAGCCTGCGTACCGCCTCGAGGGAGCGCATACGTTGCTCGCATCTGGCGGTCCGCAGTTTGTCGTTTGTGGTGGGCTCGCTGACGTGACGCCGACCGGAAGGGGTGTGGTCGATGGTGCGTCGGGTGGCCTTGATGCTGGCGGCGGCGGCGCTCGTGCTGCTCAGCGCGCCGCCTGCACTGGCGATCGCACCGCCGGCGATCAACGCCGACGCGATGCCGCATGACGAACTCGGACCCGATCAACCGACCGAACAGCGCCGGGTCTGCTCGGCGCCCACCTCGTTTCCGAACGCCAACTTCGCCGACCCGCCGTGGGCCAACAACTACCTGCACATCGCGGAGGCGCAGAAGTTCGCCACCGGAGCGGGGGTGACGGTCGCGGTGATCGACACCGGCGTCAACGCGTCACCGCGGGTGCCGGCCGAACCCGGCGGGGACTTCGTCGACAAGGCCGGCAACGGCCTGTCTGATTGCGACGCTCACGGCACGTTGACCGCATCGATCATCGCGGGCAGGCCGGCCCCGACCGACGCCTTCGTCGGCGTCGCGCCCGACGCGCGCCTGCTGTCATTGCGGCAAACTTCCGAAGCCTTCCAGCCCGTCGGTGCACATGTCGACCCCAACGATCCCAACAGCACCCAAACGGCCGGATCGATCCGCAGCCTGGCCCGCGCCATCGTGCACGCGGCGAACATCGGCGCCAACGTCATCAACGTCAGCGAAGCGGCCTGCGTCAAGGTGACCCGGCCGGTCGACGAATCCACGCTGGGGGCGGCCGTCAATTACGCCGTCAACGTCAAAAACGTCGTGGTCATCGTCGCGGCAGGCAACACCGGCTCAGACTGCACCCAGAATCCGCCACCGGATGCGGCGAAACCCAATGACCCGCGCGGCTGGCAGGAAGTACAGACCATCGTGACGCCGGCCTGGTACGACCCACTGGTCTTGACCATCGCCAGCTTCGGGCAGGACGCGCTGCCCAGCAACTTCTCCATGCACGGCCCGTGGGTAGGGGCCGCGGCGCCCGGCGACAACATCGTCGCGCTGGGGTACAACGGCGCGCCCGTCAACGCCCTACAAGGCCAGGACGGTCCCATTCCCATTGCTGGAACGTCGTTTTCCGCGGCGTACGTCTCGGGTATCGCCGCACTGCTCCGTCAGCGATTCCCCGATCTGACTGCGGCACAGATCGTCAACCGAATCACCGCGACAGCGCGCCACCCGGGCGGCGGTGTCGACGACGTCGTCGGCGTCGGCGTCGTCGATCCAGTCGCCGCACTGACGTGGGATCTACCGGCAGGGCCCAAGAACGTACAGTTCGACGTCAGGAAAGTCCCACCGCCGGTGTACATCCCGCCGCCCGACCGCGGGCCGATCACCATGGTCACCGTGACCGGGCTGGCCTTGGCGCTCGCGCTGGGCATCGCGGCGCTCACCAAGCGGGCGTTGAGTCGACGGTGAACAAGGTTGTGGGACTTCAGTTGTCCACCGGCCACCTGATGGTCGCCGGAACGCTCGCGCCGGCATGCGTGGTGGTGGCGCTGCGGACGGCGTACCCGTGGATCGGTATCACCCTGGCCGTGCTGATAGTTCTCGCGGCTGTGGTCACGGTGCGCAACCGGCGACTGAGTGGCTGGGCGCACGCCTTCACCTCGTGGCGTCGGCGGCGGAGCACCGCTCCCCCAGCTCCCTCGGCGCCGGCGGTCGGCGCAACGGTGCTGCCCGGCGATCACGTCGCCGTTCGCTGGCACGACGATCACCTGGTCGCGCTCATCGAGCTGGTCCCCCGACCCTTTACTCCCACTGTCATCGTCAACGGGGAGGCGCACACCGACGACGTCGTCGACACCCGGCTGGTCGAGCAACTGATCACGGCGCACTGTCCCGATCTGGTGGCCGACGTCGTGTCGGCGGGCTACCGGCTCGGCAAGACCGCGCCGGCCAACCTCGTCGGGCTCTACCAGCAGGTAATCGGCCCCTATCCGGCGCCGGCGAACCGGCGGACCTGGATTGTGTTGCGCGCCGATCCGGAATCCGCGCGCAAGTCGGCTCACCGTCGCGACGTGGGTGTTGCCGGGCTGGCCCGGTATCTGGTCGCCTCGACGACGCGTATCGCCGACGAGTTGGCCGGCCACGGGATCGATGCCCGCTGCGCGCGCAGCACGGAGAGCTTCGACCAGTCCACTGAGATCAGCTTCGAGCACGAGACGTGGTCAGCGATCAAGGGCCGCAGTGCATTTACGGCCGCCTACATCGCGCCGGGTGGTCCTGATGTCTGGTGGTCCGCCCGCGCCGACCACACGCTCACCCGGACTCGTCTCGTTCCCGGGTCGGCACCGCAGTCCACGGTTTTGCTGACCACGCTGTCCCAGCCGACGACGCCACGGGGCTTCTCCTGCCTCTTCGGTGGTCAACGCGCGGCACTGCTCGGTCATACCCCGGTGAGCGACCGCCACCATCACCTTCCGATCGGATCGGCCGGTGTGCTTGTCGGCGAGACATCAGACCGATACCCCGTCTACATGCCGTTCGACGACGTCGATACGAGCGTGAATCTTGGTGACGCTCAGCTGTTTACCCAATTCGTCGTCCGCTCGGCAGCTGCCGGCGCGGTGATCACTCTCGAGCCTCGGTTCGCCGAGTTCGCGAACTTCGTCAACGGACGCATCGGTCAGGTGAACAAGGTGGTCTGGCCCAACGCGACGACCTACCTCGGCCCACAACGCGGAGTCGCCCGAGTGATATTGCGGCCCAACTTCATCGACACACCCCGGCACCGACAGTTGCCGATCCGGATGATCCAGCCGCGCGAGGAAAGCCGCTACCAGTGGGCACTGGAAAATTAGGTACCAGGGAGCAGCATGGGCGTCAGAGTTGAGCCGTCGAGTCTGAGAGCCAAATCATTGGAGATCTCCGACGATTGGCCCGATCCGCCGTTGGGAATGGTCTCCGTAACACCCTGCGGTTACCAGATGTCCACAGACGCGGTCAACCAGCTGAATTCCGATGCCACCCATTTGAGCAAGTGCCTGTTGGCCGGCCATGCCGAGGCCAGGCGTCTGGGACAGGCCTTCTGGAATGCAGCTGACGTCTATGAGGCCGTGGACCAGCGGACCCGCGATGCGGTCGCGCTAGGCAGGAGTGCGTCCACCGAGCCTTTGACACCTCGGCCTGTTCGCATCGAACGGAGTCCCAAGGACGAACCGAAGCCCAGATTGCCGATCACGGCGGACGCTCTACCGCTCGACGAGTCTGCCGCCAAGATCGAGGCGCCCGATCAGGGACATTCGCTGGATGACTTCAGCCAAAGATGGAAGACCTACGCGACGGCCTTGAAGACGCGCGCGGACTATTTCCATATCGCGAACGTCGACTGGGAGGGCGACGCCGCCAATGCCGCGTACGACAAGCTTCGCCAGCATCAAGCCTGGATGGAAGGGGTCGTGAACTCATGCAAGCAACTCTCCGCCAACGCAGAGACGATTTACCACGCACACTTTGACGCTGCCGTGGCCCATCCAAAAAAGTCGGAGGTGGAGGAACTGAAAAACAAAATCATCGAGGCCATGGCGGCCGGTAATGGAGACACGGCTGACCAATACATCCAACAGTGGGACGCTCTGCGGCAGGAGGCCGACCACATTCGCAATATCTACGCCCAAAGACTCGGGGGGGTTGGGCGGATCGCGCCGGACTGGCCGCCGGACGCTGTTCCCGGGGCTGCGGCGGTCACGTCCAACGGCGAACCGCCCAATCCCGCAGCCACCAGCGCAGGCTCCCCCCTACCCGGCGGCGGAGCACCGGGCGGGCCGACTGCACCCGCGGCCCCGACGTTGGGCGCGCGCAGGGGATCGGATGCCGGCATGCCAGCGAAGCCGACTGGCGAACATGGCGGCGCGCCCAGCTCCGGGGGATCTCCGGGTGGCAGCCCATCGTCTGGAGGCTCCGGTGGCAAACTTCCCAGCTTGCCGTCGTCGCCGCATCTGCCGAAGGGCCCCAGCGTCAAGCCCGCGTCGGTCGGTGCTCACGGTGGAAGTGGTGGTGGTCACGGCGGCGGGGCCGGCGCCGTCGGACCGCTGCAGCCCGCGGTGACCGGATCTGCGGTCGCCCCCCCGCACGGCGCCGCAGCGCACGGCGCGCAGGCCGGTCACGCCGGGCCGACGGCGCCGGTCGGGGCGGCTGCGGGTGGCGGCGGTGCGCCGATGGGCTGCCAGGGCGGCCACGGTCAGGGCGGCAAAGAAAAGCGCCGCACGCCGGGACTGTCCCCCGAGGAAGAGCTGTACAAGGAGGACCGCGAATGGACCGAAGGGGTCATCGGTCACCGCAAACGCCGTGACGTGCGGGACGGCACAGACTCGGGCGGCTCGACGTGACCGAGATGCATCCTGAAGTGGCTGCGGTGTTGCAGCAGGCAAACCGCCTGGTCTCGATCATGGATGATCAGCTGCACAAGATGAAGTCCGAGAAGTTCACCGCCACCGACGAAGCCGAGACCGTCGAAGTCACACTCAACGGACATCAATGGCTCACCGACGTATTCATCAGCGAAGGCTTGCTGCGGTACGGCCCGGAGAATGTTGCGCAGCGCCTCAACGAAGCGCTGCGCACCGCGTCCGCCCAAGTGGCGGCGTCGATTCACGACGACTGGGAGCGTCTTGACGCGACGTTCGCGCAGATCGCCGACGAATTCGGGTAGCTGAAATTGGCGCATCGATCCCGCTGCGGGCGGGCTTAGACTTCTACACAGGGCATGCGCCGCCGTTGAAGTGAGGGCACGATGAGCCAAGACAATCTCTACGCCGACAGCGAAGGTCTGCGTTCATTCGCTCAGACGCACGCGGATGCGGCTGACAAGATGTCGAGCGCGATCGATCCCGCCTCCTACGCCGCCTGGGTCGCGTCGAGCCACGGCGCGATAGCGTCGGGAATGCACAACGCGCTGAACGGGGCCATCGATGCTCGCTCGGGGGCCCGGACGTCAATGTCCGATGCCGGCCGGGCGCTCGCGGATTCCCTACGCCAAGCTGCGCGCACCTACGACGGGGTCGATGACGGCGCAGCCAGTCAGCTGCGGTCGGCGGCGGACGCCGTCGATGGGATGGCGGCGGACGCCCCCGGCGGCGCCTCGGGTTCCGGCGGGAGCAGCATGAGCGACCTGGCGGGTACGTTCACCGGCGCGGGCAAGGACGCGGCTGGCGCGCTCGGCGGGGTGATCGGACCGATGACGTCAGGTATCGGCAGCGCCGCCTCCTCGCTCGGCAGCGGTCTCTCCAGCGCCGCCGGAGCGGCCGCCAACAGCATCGGCCAAGCCGTCAGCCAAGCCGCCAAGGCCGGTGCCGCGCCGGCCGGCGCCGTATCTGCTGCCGGTTCGACGCACGATATCTCTTCTGGCACAACCGGTTCCGGCGGCGGTGGGGCCCAGACCGGTGACGGCGCAGCTCCAGGCAAGGTCCCTGAAGAACACGTGACGCTGGCGCGGAGCACGTCAGGGCAGGGAACCGGCGGTGCGGTGGTATGAGTTCGCCTGCTGTTGTTGACTTTTCAGATTGAGCCTCGGAAAGGATTGCGCGCGTGGCTGCCATCGACGCTTTCTTGTCGACGTGGTCGAACGCGCGCGACACCCTAGGCCAGGGCACCCCGCAGGACGGCGCCCCGTTCGACGACAGCTCCCGGTTGCGGCAGATGCAAACTGCGGTGAACGGTGCGGCGCCCGGGCAGCACTGGACTGGCGCAGCGGCCGATTCCTATGCCGAGGCCAACAGCAAGCAGGTCCGGGGATTGGGGCAGATGGCCGAACTGGATCAGCGCCTGGGCATCGAGGTCGATCGTTCGGCGGCGGTGGTGGCCGCAGGCCGGCAGAACTTGGACGGTGTCAAGCAGTGGGTGCTCGACGCGGCGGCGTCGGTGCCACCGGGCGAGGATCGTGAACAGCAGCTACTAACGATCGCGCGCAGGGGCATCGGCGATGTGGCCGACGTGGTCAAGCAGACCAACGGCGACCTCTACGCCATCGGCGGACGTATTCGCGCGATCGGCAACGAATACAAAGAACTCGGCGGCGACCCTGGCAAAAATGGCAGCACGGACCCCGGGGATCCAGATCTGAAGAAGAAGGACCCAGAACCGCACATACCCGGCAGTAAGGATCCCAACGATGTCAAGCGGTGGTGGGATTCGCTGACACCGGCGCAGCGGGATCAGATGTTGCGCGATCACCCCGATAAGTTGGGCAACCTCAACGGGATTCCCGTCGCGGACCGCAGTACCGCGAACAAAGCCGTCATGCAGCAGGACCTCAGCCGGGTCAATCAAGCAGCCGCAGTTCACCACGTCAGCGTCGACGAGGTGAAGGCGCACCCGGAGGACTACGGGCTGACTCCGAGAGACGTGACACGCTATACGAATGCGGAGAAGGTCCAAGAAGGACTCGATCATGACAGCGGAGACTTAACGCGCCACGCTCCGACTTTTCTGTACGTCTACGACCCGGAAGCTTTCGACGGCAAGGGACGTGCGGCGATTGCGATTAATAACCCGGACACGGCCGCCAACACTACTGTGGTGGTGCCGGGAACCAGCCACAGTGTGAAAGAGGGCTGGCTCAGCACCAATGACGCGGCCAATGTTTTCAACGAGACGTGGAAGGCTGATCCCAACCGGTCTACCTCGGTGATCGCATGGATGGGCTACGACGCGCCCAATAGCCTCACCGACGCCCGCGTCGCGCAGACTGGGCTGGCGCATCAGGGCGGGGCATTGCTGGCCTCAGATGTCAACGCGCTCAATACCACGCACGATGGTGGCACGCCCACTCATGTCACGGTGATCGGGCACTCGTATGGTTCGACGACGGTGGCCGACGCCGCTGCCGGCTACGGTATGCACGCCAACGACGTAATTCTTCTCGGCTGTCCCGGCACCGACATGGCCCGCAATGCCGCCGATTTTCACCTTCGGCCGGGCGGTCACGTGTATGTCGGAGGTGCGTCCGGCGACCCGGTGTCATATCTGGGCGGAATCCCCGGTGCTCTGGGGGCCGACCCACACGTGGACGGTTTCGGGTCGACCCGCTTCAAAGCCGAAGTTCCCGGATTTGCCAGCGATCACAGCCACTACTACGACCCCGGCAGCGAATCACTGTTCAGTATCGGCGATATCGCCTCCGGGCATGGCGACGCGCTGGAGCATGACCATATGACCGCACCGCACCGCACCGCCTGGCCCTCCGTGCACATCCCAGGGACCCCGATCGATATCCCCGTACCCGCCCCTGGGATGCCGCTGGGTTTCTCGCCCCTGGACTTCGATCCAGAGGTTGGCCGCGAGGCGAAAGACGATCACTTTCATGAGTAAGGTCGGCACGCGCAAGAGTCTTGGTCGCACTCGAATACTCGTCACGGCCGTGGCCGGTGCCGCGGTCTCCTTTTCAGGATGTGGAACAGTGAATTCTCCTACAGGCCACGTATCAAATCCGCTGACTCCCGAACAATCGAAGGCTCAGGTGGTGGGCGCCGCGCGAGAGATCGTCGCCGCCACAGGCCTTCATGTCGTCAGCGCATCGTTCGAGCGCTCTTCGTGCAACGACGATGGTGTCGCGCCTTTTCGTGGCGTGGTCAGTATCTCGTACCCGTTGGCGCCGAGTTTCGAGCAGTCGGCTGCCGAGGTCGCAAAAATGGTGCGCCATCTCCAAAGCCTCGGCTGGACCGGCGATTCCGCGTTTCATAGCCATGGATCAGTGCTCAAAAAGGGGAACGTGATTGCCGTGTTTGACCCGCAAGGTTCGAGCACCCCCTATCGGGGCATCGATCTGTACGGGGAGTGCCGAGACGTGACGACAACCAAGGATACGAAGGGGCCGGACGAAGATATCGCGTTAAACTAGCTCACCTGGACCGGCCCGACGAAATGGGGTTGAGTGGGTCGATTTGGGCACTTCGCGCCCAGCGCTCAGCACCCACCGGGGTCGCGCGGCGATCGCACCCACCTACGCCACCGCGCCTGCAAGTGCCTCGTCGAGCAATTCGCCAAGACGTTGCCAGTACAGCCAATCGGCGACTGCGCCACGTTGTTCGACCGCGTGCACCGCGGCGTGGACGCGGTACAGCGCTAATTCCTGGGCGTGGGCGGCGTAGGCGGTGAACGCCTGCAGGTGTGCCGCGCCGCGCTCGGGGTCGCTGGTCATCATTTGATTGACCACGTCGAACCACAACACCGAGCGCTGATCGACAGGCGGGCTGGCATCGACCGGCGCTGGCGGAACCATGTCCATCAATCCCAGATCCGAAAGCCCTGAAAGTCGCGCCGCATCACCGGGGGCAAGCACCTCCAGCCGCGATCGCCCCGCCATCGTGCCACTGGCCGGAATGTCTTCGTCAACAACGAATTTGGTGGGAACACCGGGATCGATACCGGCGAAGTGTTCCCGCTTGGCGATCATCAACCGCAACGTGGCGTCGTGATGTGCCGCCCATCCCTGCAGGGCAAGGTTGGGATACGTCGCCCAGCGTGCCCGCTCCGCAACCGGGATCGACTCGTCCGCTGAGGCCATGATCGCCTGCTCGGGCAACTTGACCTTCTCCGGGATGAATCCCAACCCGTAACTGTTGGCAACCACGATCTGGCCATCGGATGTCACCGCCGTCAACCACACGAACCGGAAATCGCCCTTGTTGACCATGTCCCTCGCGTTTAACGCCGCCGCCAGCCGATACCCCAACTGCACCTCAGCGCCACCGGCGTTGCGGCGAGTCGCCGCCGCGATAGCGTCTTTCTCCGCTCGCGCCGACGACACCGGAATCGGCGCCGGCGCAGCCTCGCCCGACGACGACGGCACAAACCCGCCCCCGACCGCCGCGCGCCCACCACCCGTCGACGAGGCCGGATGCACACCCGGCCCCCCGGAGCCGCTTGCCGATCCCGCAGCCGAACCGCCGCCCCCGATCGAAGCGACCGGCGCCGCGGCATGCGGCGTCGCCGGCGGCAACAGCCCCATCGGCGATCCCCCGCCCGACCCGTCACCGGAGGCCACCGGCGCTGCGCTCATCAAGGTGCCGCCACCGCTAGCACCACCCGAACCTCCTGCACTGCCTGCGGTGACCGACACCGTCGGCGCTCCGCCGTCCGCGGGCCCATGCGCCGCCGCCGGAGCCATCGCCGCCACACCCGGCGTCGCAGCCAAAGGCACCTGAGCGGCCACACCCGCCGCAGCGCTGGCCGCCGCACTGTTCATCGCAGCCACGTTCGCCTGACCCATTAACGACCCCGGCCCCATACCCGGCTGCGGCCCGGCCTGCGGACCACTTTGCTGGCCGCCCAACGCGTTGCCCATCAGCGCGCCGAAACCACCGCCGGGACCACCCGAGCCACTGCCCCCTGAGCTACCCGATCCGCCACCCAACGACGGCAAAGAGAAGCTCGGTGCACCGCTGCCCGAGGTCGCCCTATCAGGCGAATGCTCGAAGAGCGACGCGGGCGATTGCATTGGTACGCTGCCGCCGAATGAGGCAGGCGTGCCCCCACCAGGCGAAGGCGGAGTGGCCGCATTAGCCGATTTAGCCGCAGCCCACCCAGAAATATTTCCGCCCCCCGCACCCGTTGACGCTTCAGGCTTGGTGGCCGCATTAGCCGATTTAGCCCCAGCCCACCCAGAAATATTTCCGCCCCCCGCACCTGTCGCTGGCCCCGGTGCTGCGTTTGCCGGCGGTGCTTTCTGCCCGAGCAGCTTGTCAAGTGCGTCGGCTGGCGGTGTCCAAGACGTACTAGACGGGACTTGCTCAGCTGCGCTGGACACGTCGGCGACGTTCTGTTCGTGGGCTTTCTTTACCAGCGTTGCAATCGAGTTTGAGAGCTCGCCACTAGCGTTACCGCCGTCGCTTTGCAATTTTCTGATCTGAGCCTGCGCCTGCTCTACCCGGTCGGCAATATCCTTTTTGGTGTGTTCAACCGCTCCGGCGACATGCTGATACCAGGTGCTCGCTCTGACTATGGTTTCTCGCAGACCGCTTAAATCGTCTATCACTTTGTCGAGCTTGGTCCCTGCGGCGTTGGCGCCGCTCCCTTCCCACACCCCACCACCGAAAATCTCCGATTTCTCATGTCGGAGACCGTCGATAACTTGCGTCACCTGCTTGAAAACCGTCGACCACTGAGAGGCGCGGTCATACAGCGAGGTCTCGTCTACGTCCGGCCAACCCCCAGGGTCGAGCATGTCATCGGCATAGGCGCCGTAGGGCTTGGCTACACTCATTCTCCTACCTCCCTACCGATTTGCACGCCCAGTGAATAACGCCGTTTGTGTATACGGAGACATGGTTGAGCAAGCTATCGTTGGGCACATAGGTCGCGAAGCTTCCAACGTAAGCGCGTAGATATTGGGCGGAAAAAACGTTGAAATCCTCCAGCACGGAGTTATCGCTGCCCCGCCCCAATTTTTGCAATTTGTCGGCGTAGGTACTGATCACGGGGGCGGCGCCAGCGTAGAGGCTTTTGTATTCCGGACTCCACTGGTCCGCTGGGATCTTGGGGTCCATTTCCGACCAGCCGGGCAAACCAGATTGCTCATCGGCCGTCACATCCGTGAATTCAGTGCATGCCGGATTCTCGCTTTTGAGGAAACGCTCGGGGTTTGCCGGATCGCCTATCGGCGCCACCTGTGTAGGTGCTGGCGGCGCCGGGACCTGCAGCCCTCGCGCTCCCGCCGAGCCGTAGGTGATCGCGTCACAGACATTGTTAACTACGGAAAAAACCGTAGTTGCGGTCACTACCAAATTCTCATCATTAGCCGTGTAATTCGCAAGACGATCGACAAACGCCCGCCAGTAGGCGATCGCCTGCTCGTAGAGTTCGCGCATCACCCGATGTGGTGTCATCTTGGCCAGCGCCACGGTCTGATCCGCCGCACGCCGCAGCGCGTCACCGACGGCGTTATATTGGGTGCGCTGCTCGCTCGTCCACGCGGATGCCGGTATCGACGAGTCCCGCTTGTCCCAACCGTTCTGCTGCTCAATAGCCGCCAGCGTGTTGTTGATCGGCACCCACGCTGCACAACTTGGATCTTCGGTGATCACCGTGACCGGGCCGGTGTCGTTGGCGCTGGCAATGCCCGACGCCGCGGCCGACGACGCCGACCCCTTGGAGTTACCGCTGGAACCCGAATGCAGCACAACGACAATGACCGCAGCCGCAACGACGATCACGGCAACGAGTGCGGCCAGGATCAACCACTTCGTCGCATTGCCTTTGGGTGGGCCGGGCGGAGGATACCAGGGTTGCTCAAACCCCGGCGGCGGCAGGCCACCTGGTCCCGGGCGGCCGAAGGGCGGCGGCCCGGGCGGTGCGCCCCACGGCCCCGACGGTGGCGGCGAGACGCTCACCGCTGAGCCTTCATCGCGTCGATCATCAACACAACCCCTTCACACCGAAATCAAGGCACCCGGCGGGTTCGTACCGGGCGGCAGCATTTTCCAGCTTAGGTGATCGGGCGGCGTTGGCCGTGCGGCAATTTCGTAACATCCCCGAACCCCTGTTACAGATTGATCTCCGTGCCGGGTGCCGCCGGACGAGCAGGCGCAGGCGGTATCACAGGGGCAGCCGGACCTTTCGACGAGCCTTCGGCGGCGCCGTCGCCAAGCACATCGGGCGTGGGCTGCAGACGCTCCCGTTGCGGCCCGGCCGCCTGGTGCGGTGGCTCGGCTGGCCGATCAGCCTTGTCCTGCTTGTCTTTATCGTTATCCCAATCCGGCTGCGCTTGCTCGGCCGCCAGATCGCCGGGCTTGCCGCTGCCGTTACCGCCAGCCATGCCGCCCAGGCTTTGCATCCCCTGCATCAGGGTCTGCGGGAGTGCGCCCAACATGCCCACCGCTTGCATCGGCGCCTGCAACGCCTGACCGGCCATCTGCATGGGCATCTGCATCATCCCGCCCATCTGCCCGAGCCCGCCGCCGGCTGCCGGCGTGGTGCCACCACCCGGCTGGCCTGAGCTGCCGTTGCGCCCAAGGTCTGGCTGGCCGAGCCGGCCTCCTAAGTGCTGATCAGTCGCGGCGTAACGCTTGGCAGCCTCGGTGAGGTTGTTGGCGAAATCGCTGATGTCGCCCTTGAGCTTCTGCAGCGTCATGGCCCGACCATCGGCTCTTCGATCTTGGGCACCTGCGCGGCGATCGCGGCCGACAACGGGTCACTCCCAGAGACGGTGAACGGCTCGGGTGCGTCCGGCAGATCGGCGGCGTGACCGGCGAACCGGCCTCCAGCCTGACCCAGTTTCTCAAGGTTAACTCTCAGCGTCTCATGCGTCATCGCGTGACCTTCCTTATTAGAGCCGCACATTGCGGATGAAGTCGTAGACGCTGGCGATCCACAGCAGCAACGGGATGACGGCGGCAATAGCGACGCCGTCGATCATCTCGAGGATGCGCTTGGTGACGGGCGAAACCCGCCGAACCCCGGACGTCGCGCCGATCAGAATCACCGCGAGCACCCCCGCCGCGAGGTAGACCGCCAGCACTATCCATGCATGGTGCGGGTACCAGGCGCTGACCCTGGCCGCTACCCCCATCGGGATGGCGACGGCCGCCGCCAATAGCGCCCAGGCGCACCACCGTTCGGCGTAGAGCCGCGACCGGAATCCGCACACGGTCGCCACCAGCAAAGCAACGAGCAGACTGTGGATGAAGAAGTGCCCACGCACCACCACCGTAACCGCGCCGGCCGCCAACACCAGCGTGCCTGCGGCGACAAACCCGATCAGCAGTTGCCGGGCCAGGTTGCTGCGCTCGGTCAACCGCGCCGCCGAGTCCGGCACCGACGCCATAATCGCCTGCCAGGTCGACGATTCCTCGTCCGCGGCATCGGGGGCTTCGACGGCGTCGAGCAGTTCCTCGTGGCCGACCGTCTCCCCCGGCGCGGGTATCGGCGGTAGCGCGATCCTCGCCACCGCGACAGTGAGCTTGGCCGCATTGGTCACCACGAATAGCCCCAACAGAATGGTGCCGGCGGGAATCCAGTATTGCCAACCGAATCCGCACGAGATTGCCGCTGCCGTCGCCGCCAACGCGGTGACCGCCAGAAACGACGCGAGCTCCGCACGCCTGCGCGGCCCGCCCCGCGTCGCGAGTGTCAGCAGGAAGACGGCCAGCGCGCCACCCGCGAGTTGCGGCGCACCCAACGAGCCAACCCCGCGGGGCAGCGGGACCGCCAAGCCAACCGCGCCTGCGAGCGCCGGAAATGCCGCCACCAGAAGGCTTTCCGCGAAATTCAGATTCTGATAGCGGTGTCGCGCCACGTTGCTGCTGATGAGCATCGCGAGGCCCACGACTCCGAGGGCCGGCGCCCACCACCATGGATGCCCGCCATTCGTCCACGCCAACAGCGCCAAGACGGTCAGAACGAACGTCGCCACCGGAATAACGACGCCGACAAAGCGATTCAGCGCGTTGCGATCGAACTCCGGCGACTCCTGCAGCACCGCAACCGCGTCGATGACGTCCTCGACCAATGGTCGGTAACGCTCGGTGCGGCTCACCGCCACCAGCGTCAGCAGCGACCCGTCGACAACTCCGGCGTCATCCAGCGACTGGTCGAGCTTCAACGGCGGCGCGCCCGGGCGGGCGAACGCCCACACCCCGCTGGCTGCAAAGTCGAAGCCGGCCAAGACATCCGCCGGCGTGTCCTCGAGAATGTCGGCCAGCACAGCGACCGTTTCGTCGATGTAGGTCTCGATGGTCGTCGCCGAGGGCAGCACCAAGTCCGTCATCCGTTTACCGGTAAGGATGGTGACCCGGGTGGTCGCCGGTCTGCTCGGCTTGGAACTGGGGGTAACCGCCGCCGCGGCGGGGGCACTCAATGCCGCTCGAGCCTGTCGAAGTCATCGGAGAGCGCTGCCGCCAGCTCGAGAATCCGCCGCTGGTAGGTCGAACTCAGCAGGTCGAGCTGAATCTCGGTTCCGGACGCAATGTGTCTGTCCCACGGCAACAAGATGACTCGCCCCGGTTGCAAATGCCGTTCGAACTGCTGCAACAGATCCTGGACGTCCAGGTTCGGCTTGCCGGGCGACACCTGATTGATCACCACAGACGCCCGGCTGAGCAGATCCTGGTACCCGTTCTGGCGCAGCCAGTCCATGGCGATCGCCGCTTGACGCGCGCCGTCGATCGACGCACTCGCCACGATCACGATTCCAGACACCGTGGACAGCACGGCCTTCGACGACGGTTCGAAAAGTCCGCCTCCGCAGTCTGCGAGCACGAGGTTGTAGTACCTCGAGACGATCTCGGTGGCACCCTTCCAGTCCTCGTCGTTGAACGCGCGACGAGCCACGCTGTACTCCTCGGAGGACAGCACCTCCAGGTTCGCGGCATTCATGCTGGTGTGCGCGCGAATGTCGTTGTAACGCGACAGCGACTTGTCTGCCAGCAGATCCGAGATCGTAGCCGCCGATTGACGACCCGTCCGGTCTGCCAGGTTGCCCGCAGTCGGGTCGGCGTCGATCGCCAGAATCCGGTCGCCACGGACTCGTGAGAGCACCGAACCGAGCGACACGGTCACGGCGGTCTTGCCGACGCCGCCCTTGAGACCGAGGATGCCGATCTGATACGAGTCGCGGGCGTTTCGCCGGATCCGCATCTGCAAGTCCAGCTCGTACATTTCGTCGGGTGACAGGCCCAGGTTGATTCGTGTCAGCAGGTGCAGCCAATGCCGCCAGCCCTGCTGCGGGGGCATCTTGACTGCTGACCTGACGCCGACGTGCGACAACGCATCGATGGCGCGGTGGTTGCCGATTGTGGCGGCCGATGTCTGGGTGGGCTGGCTGGGCGGCGGAGGAGGGGCGACCCGCCACCTGGAGTCGTGTTGCGGCTCGCCGAAATGCTGGCTGGGTGCCGGCGCGGGCTGCATCGGCGGTGGCGGGGGCGGCGGGGTGCGGGGCTGCTCGTATCGGGCTCCGGGCGCTGGGGCCGGCGCGCGATGGGCGGCCCCGGTCACCCCGTTCGCCCTGTGCTGCGGCACCTCGGCGGCATGCTCTGGAACCTGCTGGGCCGCTGTCTGGGTTTGCTGGGTCGGAGGTGCCGTCGGGCCCCCTATCGGCATCGGCGGCACGGGTGTCGTACCGGTCGCCGAGGGACGAGTAGGCATGGGAGGCTGGAACTTTCGGATCGCCTCCAAGTCCACCTGAGACGTCGCATCTTCCGGTGGGTCGTTGGGACCGTTGAAAAGCCGGTCATAGTCGGCCGACATGAGTACCTCTCAAAAATCAATCGGAGCGGCGAGACGTGTGCGGGGGGCGAGATCCGGGCCGGACCTGCCCCCCGCGTCCCGCCGTATTAGGCGAACATACCGGTGACGCCAGCCTCTGTCTGCCCCATTGTCTGACCGGCTTCGCTGATCGTCTGGGCCAGGTTCTGCAGTGCAGAGTTCAGCTCGTTGGAGGTGTTGTCCCACCGCTGTTGGACGGCCTGGTAGGCGTGCGAACCTTCGCCGCCCCACGCCGAGGCCAGCGACGCCAACGAACCCTTGCCCTCGTCGAGCAGGCTGTGCGTGGTCGAGACGGCACCCAGGATGTCGGAAGAGCCGCCCTCGATGCCGGCGAAGTTCCATACTTGTTCACTCATATCGTTGCTCCGTTCGTTTGGTTGGTGGTGGTCAGTGATTCAGGTTCATCGCCGCCGACAGGGCGCCGTGCTGCTCCGCGTCGGTCGAGGCGTAGTGCGTGCCTGCCGTGGAGATGTTGGTGGAGATGTCGTTGAGCTCCTTAACCTGCTGGTTGGCCGCTTCCTGGAAGCGCATGAGCGCCGCCTGGGCGGCTGCGCCGGCCTGGCCGTGCCACTGCCCGGCGAGCGAACCCGCGACCGACTCCACGTGTGCGATGACGCCCTTGAGCTCGGCGGAGATCCGCTCGAAATTGCCGGCCTCCTTGGCGAGGACAGTTTCGTCGGTATTCATATTGCCTGGCATGCTGAGCTGCTTTCTCTTGTGCTGTGTCCTCACCACGGGGATGGCGAGTCTTTCCGGTCATCGGGACCGGGAAGTCTGTTGGTGGGCGACTACCAGTCGTCCCCTTCTTCTTCGCCCAGATCCTGGACGAGTGGCGCCGGTGCTTTCAACGCCGTCTTGGTTCCGCCCGACTTGGCCGCCTGGCCCATACTCATCGGGCCAGCGCCGCCGCTACCCGAGCCGACCGGAGCGGCACCTGCGTTAGCTCCGGCTCCTGCAGTAGCACCCGTGGGAGCCACCGCGGCCGGTACGACCGACTCCTCGACCCGGTCGATCAGCTTCGCCATCAGCGGTGTCCGCGGGGACGAACCGCTCAGGCCCGGCAGCGACGCCGCCCGCACCAGACCGGCCCCCGAGCTGGCCCCCGAACCTCCCACCAGTGGGTGATTCGACAGCGGGCCCGCACCCAGGAAACCCATCTGCACGCCCTGGTTGTTGGACCCCATGCCGCCGCCCATCGAGGTGAACATGGAGCTGACCTGCTGAAGGGGCGCCGACAATTGCTGCATCGGGCTTTGCAGCATCGAACCCAGCGACTGCGGGACCTGCATGAGTTGCGAACCGATCTGCGAACCCATTTGCATCACCTGCCGCCCGGCTTGCTGGGATGCGTCCTGCGCTTGGTTCTGGCCTTGCTGGGCGCCCTGCTGGGCATAATTGGACGCGTTCTCGGCGCTGGTGGCACCCATGTTGACCAGGTTCACACCCCTGCCGCTGTTCAGACCCACCGACTCAACCGTCGCTTGGCCCATCACGTGGGTGAAGATGGCGTCACGCATGACCGCGCCGGCAGCTCCCACCGCCGCCTGACCGACAGCGGCACTGACCACACCCTCACCCACACCCGGGATGACGATCGGTGTCATCGGCATGATCGGCTCGAACAGCGTGTTCATCGTGGTCTCGGCCAGGTACGCGTACATGGTGTCGGCGGCCAGGTTCCACATCCGCGCATAGTCGGCTTCGTTTAGTCCGATCGGCACGGTGTTGACGCCGAGGAAGTTGGTGGCGTTCAGCGTCATATTGGTGGCATGGTTCTGCATGATCTCGGGAATCTGCGGAGTTGTGGTTGCAGCAGTGACGTACGACGCGGCCTGCGCGGTCGCCTGCGCAGCGCGCTTCATCGCCTGAGCCGACAGCGTTTGCAGCCACATCACCATCGGCATGCAGGCCGCCACCCCGACGTCACTGCCCATCCCGGTCCACGCCGCGCTGAGCGACGCCAACGCCGCGGAGAGCTCCGCGGCTTGAGCTTCCAGAGCCGCCGCCCAGGCTTCCCAGCCCGCCGCGGCCTGCAGCATCGGAACTTCACCGGCCCCGGCTTGCAGGCGTCCGGTGTTGACTTCCGGCGGCCAGGCCGCGTACTCAACACCAAGTGGCGGTATCGGAGGCATGGTTCAGCTCGCTACTTCTCTGGCAGCCGGAACGTTCTGGTGACTGGTGCCGCGACGTGTCAGGCCAGCTCCGCCGCTGTGGCGCCGTCGACTGCCGTGTACATACCGGCGATCTCGACGTACGCGGCGCCTGCCCGAGCCAGCTCCTCCTGAGCGAAGCTGTGCACTGCCAGCGCTTCGACACCGTCGGAGGCGAACGCCAGTGCGGCCTGGGCCGATACCTCGTCGACACCAGCCGGTGCCAGCGCGCTCACCGCTGCCGACGCTGCGGTACCGGTCGCCAATCCCTGTGTGCCGTTGGCGATTATCTGCGCGCCGATTCCCTCAGCGGCCGGCTCGAATGACATGGGTTGCATTTGCACATCCTCCTCTGTTGGGGGCCGGAATACATTTGACGGGTAGGTTAATTGATTTAGTTATTCCCGTTAAGGAATTACGCCTTTCCCGCGGATGTACGCCCTCTCCCTGTTAAACCTATAGATTGATCCTAACCGGAGTGAGCGGGTGGTGCAGACACTTCTTCTGGAGGGTCGACGTAGGCCGCCTGAATGACTTCTTTGCCGTCTGGCGAAACGAGAAACGCCTGGCCAGGGGGCCTTCTTTTGACCTTGATCTCGCTGGCGGGGAACTCCTGCTTGTCGCCGGACAGAAACAAGGTCGGCGAGCCCGCCCCGAATGCCGACCCGACGAACTTGTCCATGGTGGCGCGGTGCGCCTGGCTCATTTGGCAGGTCACAATGATGTGCAGCCCGATGTCGGCCGCCGCGGGCAGTAGCGGTGCCAGCGGTGCCATCGGCGGAGTGATACCGCTGGCGGCCACAATCATGTGCCAGTCATCGACCAGCAACACCACATCAGGACCGGTCCACCAGGACCGCGCCCGCAGCTGCGCAGTGGTCAGATTCGCCGGTGGCAGGCGCTGACGCAGGTTCGTGGCCAGTGCCTTGATGGATTCTTCGAGCGTCGCGCTGTTGCGGTTGATCGCCCCGGCATCGAGCAGATGCGACTCGGGCACACTATCGAGGAGCCCGGAGCGGTAGTCGGCCAGCATGAAGCGGACCTGGTCGGGGCTGTTGCGGGAGCAGATGGCCTGCGCCACGGCATGAGCGATGCGGGTTTTGCCGGATTTCGCCGCACCGAAGATGAGCAGATGCGGAGTTACCTGCATATTGTCGTAGGCGACTGACAGGTCCGACTCGCGGACACCGATCGGGATCATCCAGCGGGAGCGGTAGTCGGCATCGGGTCCAGGCGGATTGGGATCCAACTGATGCAGATATATCCGTTCGGGCAGAACCCTCACTTCGGGCGCCTGCTCGGTATAGCCCGCCGCGATGTGCTCCACGGCCGCGGTGATCGCGTCGACCAGGTTCTCGCCACTGTGTACGCCGTCGATGCGGGGCACGCCGATCATCAGATGGTGCTTTTCGGCCGAGATCGCCCGGCCGGGACGATTCGCCGGAATCTCCCGGGTCATCCGGTCGATCTGTGTTTCGCTGATGTCGCCGAGTCGGAACTCGACCTTGGTGCCCAGATAGTCACGGACCCGCGACTTCAGCTCGTTCCAGCGCGGCGTGGAAATCACGGTGTGGACACCGAAGGCCAGTCCCTGGCCGGCGATGTCCTGCACCATCGGCTCCAGGTCGGGAAACTCGGCCACGAACGCCGGCCAACCGTCGATCACCAGGAACACATCACCGAAGGGGTCTGCCGCGGCGGGATTGTTCGGGTCGTTGCGCATCCGCCGATACGCCGCCATCGAACCCACGCGGTACTGCTTGAAGATTATCTCGCGTTGCCGCAGAACGGCTTTCATCTCGGACACCATGCGGTTGACCCGGTCCGGCTCAGACCGCGTCGCGACACCGCCGACATGCGGCAGATCCTCGAGGTAGATCAGGCCACCGCCACCGAGGTCGATGCAGTAGAACTGGACGTCTCGCGGCGTATGGGTAACCGAAGCCGACAACACCAGCGTCTGCAAGAACGTGGACTTGCCGGTCTGCGGGGCTCCGCCGACGGCGATGTTGCCACCGGCCGCCGATACATCCACGCCCCAGACTTCCTGACGATGGCGGCGCGGCTCGTCCATGATGCCGAGCCCGAACTGCAGCGGCTGACCAGTGCCGCGCTCGACCAGTTCGTTGACGGGGGTCGGATCGGCCAACGGCGGCAACCACATCCGGTAAGCGACCGCCTCGCCGGTGCCCAATTGCTCGAGCACCACCTCACGAAGAACCCGCGGTTCGGGATCGATTGTCATCGGCACCGCTCCTCTCCCCGCCGCAAGCGGCCGGCCGGTCCCGCCACATCACTGCGCTCCGCATGGTCGCCGGTGGGTGTCATGACAACACCGGCGTGTCGAAGATGGGAGCCGCGGTGAACTGGTGGATCTGGAAATCGCGCCGGCGGTGCGACGCCCCGGAGTCGGCGGGCCTGTCGCCGTTCTCGCCGCGCGACGCGGGCACGTAGTTGATACCGGTATAGGTGCTTCGGAACTTCACCGGATCTTCCATGCCGACCCGCAGGAAGCCGACACCGCTCTCCTTGTTGGTGATGTACTGCGCCTCCGGGGTTCCGATCACCGCTTTGGATTCAGCAGAACTTGTGGTACGCAACGCGATTCGATAGGTCAGGTTCGGTTCGAGTTTGTCGATGCGAACACCGCCGGTGTTCAGTGACTGGGTTGCCAGCAACAGGTGCACCCGCAGCGAACGACCCACCCGGCAGATCCGGTCGAACAAAGCGAGGAAGTCCGGGTGGTTTTGCAGAAGCTCGGCGAACTCATCGACAACGACGAAAAGCGTTGGTAGCGGCGCAAGATCGGCACCCCGCTCGCGATGCTTCTCGTACTCCGCAACGCCCGAGAGCGCTCCCGCGGCACCCACCTGGATACCGGCTTGCCGCAAAATCGACTGCCGACGATCGAGTTCACCGGTCAGCACCTCGCCCATCCGACTGACCAGCTCGGCTTCTTCCTCCATGTTCGTGACGACGGCCGCAGTGTGCGGCAGTCGCTCCATGCCCAGGAATGTCGAGCCGCCTTTGAAGTCGGTCAGCAGCAGGTTGATCTGGTCGGGATGATGGGTGGCCGCGAGCGAAAGAATCAGGGTCCGCAGGAACTCCGACTTCCCCGAACCCGTCGTCCCGATCAGCATCCCGTGCGGCCCGGCCCCGAATTCGGCGCCCTCTTTGATATCCAGATACACGATCTCGCCGGTCTTGAGCTCATGCCCGAACGGGATCCGCAACCGGTCGTGGTCGGTGTCGCTGAACATCCGCCAGCGGCTCGGCAGCACCTCTTCCACCGTCTGCGCGCCGACCAACTGATGCCATTCCGTCGACACCTTCTTCTGGACGCGCGTGGTCTTGTCGATAATCGTTCCGGTGATGGACCAGCCGGCGAGCTTGCGGGCGATACGCGCCGCCAATTCCGGCGACACCTGGTCGGTGGCCGAGGTGACCAACCGGAACGTCTGATTCGGTAGCCGGTCATCAGCGGTCCCGTCGCTATCGACCCGGACCCGATAGGCCGAGCCGCGATGGTTGCCCAGCGTGATCAGCGTGACGCCGGCCCGCCCGTCCACCGGGAAACCCGCGCTGCCGCCGGTCAGGTCGACCACCACGACGTACGGCCCGCCCGGCCCTGCATCCGGCGTGTGCGGGCCCCGCGCGGTCAGATCGCTGAGGCCGTCGGGCCGGGTGAAGATCATCCGGGTCGACCCCGCCGCGTCGGTGTCGGTCTGATGCTGAACGTGCGGAAGCCATTTCAGCCACGACCAGTCCGGGTCCTCCGGGTTGTCGATCAGCACCCGCAGCTGCATCAGGTCCGGCGGATGGAACACCGCCAGCTGGCAGATCATCGCCCGCAGCAGACCGGCAGCCCGGTGCGCGTCGCCACCCACCGCAATTGTCGGAAATGTCCTCAGCTGCACCAGTTTCGGACAGTCGTGAATCAGACCGTGGGTGCGTAGGAACTTCAGCACCCACATATGACTGACCGGTTCGAGGTGCGGCTGAGGGGCGGCGTCCGGACCCGCCAATTCGCCACCGAGCGCCGGCCTCAGCAGGCGGTCGACTGCCGGTTCGGTGCCGAGGCCGATGCGAACCGCGGCGAAGAAGTCCGCATTCGCCTGCCGGGACCACTGCCGGTGCGTCCCGATCAGCGACAGCAAGTCCCCGGGATTCGGCGCGTGGTAGCCGAAGAACGTCACCTGGGCACTTGCCGATGACGTCACCCGTGTTCGGAGGCCGGCCAGATAGCGGAGATATTCCTTGCGATCGGCATTGATTTCGGGGACTTTCTTGCCGCCGGGACCGCCGCCGGCCATGAAGCCAACCGTCGCCATGATCATCATCAGAGGCATCATCAGCATGTACGGAGACAGCTGCCGTACCCCGGTGAATACCATGATCGCGATCATGCCGAGCATGCCGCCGGCCATCACGTACGGCAGCACCTTCTGCACACCCGAGGGCGGGATCTCGACTCCGAGGTCTTCCGGTGGCGTGACGCTGATTTCGCCCGGGGTCAAGCGGGGTCCGCGCTTGACCGTCGGGGTGAACTTCTTAGTCGTCATCAGCCATCTCCCGCTTCGAGTTTCCGGGGCTTGGGATCCGGCGGCAAGGTGTCGTGCGCGAGTAACGCCGCCGACTTGGACAGCACCGGTCCGTCCACCAGAAGCCGGACGACGACCCACGGCGCGTTCTGCGGTGACATCAACCCCAGGGTCTTCGCGGTCTGCTGATCCGGTATGCCGTACCGCACCCCTTGCGGGTCAACGTAATACAACGCCTCGCCGTGTTTCGGGTCCGGCGATTGCAGCTGAACGTACTTTCCGCCGTCGGTGTAAACCGTTGCCGTTCCCTCGATCTGCTTGATGCCGGTGCTCATCGCGGCGGGCGGCAGCGGGAGGTGCCGGCCGCTGATCACAGCCGTCTTCGGGGCTTGATCGCCGGGCTCGCGCTCCCAGGCCCAACACAATGTCGGCGCGTCCTGTCGAGTCACGATGGCAAGGGCTTGGTCCGGCAGCGGCGACGCGTACACCCGCTCGGCGATCTTGGCGACCACGCTCGATTCGACAAGAGGCGGTGAAAGCAGCCCGAAGGAGTTCGTCGCGCGCAGCGCCGCCGCCGTCGTCGCGTTCACCCGCGCCACGCCATCGGGCAGCACCACGTAGTCCTGCGGACCGCCCTCCCCCTGCGTCTGAAACACCGCGCCGATTACCAGACTCGGCGGCAGCCCCACCGAGTTCGGTGCACCGGTTGCGGCCACCGGCGGCAACTGCCAAGGCCCGGCGTCCGGGACCGCGTTGTAGATGCCTTCCGAGATCGGGGTTGGCCTTGCCGTAACCGGGATTCCCACCGAGGACGCGACCGCGCGGTCGGTCAAATCGATGACGTGGCGGCCACTTTTGGTGATCACCCACTCCTTGCCCTGATACGTCGTCAGCAGAGCCTGATTGGGCTGCATCGGGCCTATCGACGCGTCGGTCGTCAAAGGCATTGCGATAATTGACGTTTCAACGGTCGGGGCGACGCTGTTCGGGTTGGCAACGGTGTCGCACAAAGCCCAGCTCGACAGGACGTCCGCCGAGACGGGGGTGGCGTAGGGGGCACCGGGGATTCCGATGCGCTGTCCTTTGGGCATCCGGTCCAGCTCTTGCGACTTGACCGCCGACGGGTTGCCGGGGTTGCCCAAGACCAGCCGCGCAGACGTCAGGTTGTAGACCGGATGCAGCTCGCCGGTGTTCGGCATCACGACGTAGAGCTGATTTGTCGTGCGGTCGACGAGGAGATTGTCGCCACTGCGGCGGCCGAGCGGCTTGAAATAGGCCAGTAGTCCCGCGCCCAGGCAGACCACCACCGCGAGCAGTATCCCGACCCCTACCGACCGGCTGTAGAACGCCAGCGGATCGTCGAACATGCGGGTGTCACGTCGCACGACCGCGTGCTCGACGCGGCGCAACAGGAATCGCCAGCCGCTGACTTGGACCTTGGTGGTAAGCCGGAACCCCGCCATCGGTCACACGCCGATATTCAGTCGTTCATGCACGGCCGCAATCGCCTCCGCCATATCGTGCTCATTGATCCTCTGCAACCGGTCCACGTCGAGATCGTCGATATTCATCGACTGTGCCAACCGCATGTCACGGTATTGCTCGGCAGACTCGACCAATTGCCGTGCATAACGGCCATTGCCGGCGACGTCCAGGGCCGGCTTGTCTCCGATCGAACGTTGGCTCAGCAGTCTCGCTGCCTCCAGGAGATGTTCGGAGGCCTCCTGGCTCAATGTCGAGTCATTGGCCGCCGCAATGACCTTCGCGATTTCGAGAACTTCTTCGGGCGAGTACGAATCGAACTCGATCCTGGTCGCAAACCTGGACCGGAGGCCGTCATTGGCCTCCAACAACCGGTCGATATCTGAGCTGTAGCCCGCGATGATCACCACCAACCGGTCGCGATCGTTTTCCATCCGCGCCAGCAAGGTGTCCAGTGCCTCGGTGCCGAACGGGTCCGCCCGCCCGTCCCGCTCCTGCACCAGCGTGTAGGCCTCGTCGATAAACAACACTCCGCCGACGGCCCGGTCGATCGTCTTGGCGGTCTTGACCGCCGACTGGCCCTCGTATTCGGCGACGAAGTCTTTACGCGACGTCTCGACGAGTTTCGGCTCGGCTATGACACCCAACCCAGCCAGAATGTTGGCCACCACTCGCGCGATCGTCGTCTTGCCCGTCCCAGGCGGGCCGGCGAAGATCATGTGCTTGCTCGCCTGAGCGACCTTCATCCCTTTGGCGGCACGCACTTTCGCCATCTGTGTTGCCGCGCGGTAGCGTTCGATCTGCTCTTTGACCCGGGTCAGACCGATCTGACGGTCCAGATCGGCCTGGGCGTCGGCGAGAAGTCTCTCCTGGCCGGAAGTGTCCGCGACGACGCTGGCCGGATCCCACGGATCGGTACGGGCCTCGATACTCTCCGAGCTGGTGGGCACGAGTCGGTTGGCCGGATTCCTCAGCGCTGCGGCAACTCTGGGTTCGGGATAATTCGCCTGGAGCCACTCCAGCAGCGGAAGCGCGCCCTCTTCGTTGCCCTGGTTGCGGCGCGCCATCGCCAGATACCAGGCGATGGTCCGTCCACAGGCCTGGCCCGCGGGGGTGTCGTTGGACTCGGTGAGCCGGCGCTCGGCTTCGGTGAACAGCCCCAGATTCGCAGCGGCGACCCCATGCGCGACACCTGCTGCCGCGGCCAGGAATTTATCGGTCCATTCGGGGGCTCGTTTCACTTCGTCGATGACATCGGTCCATCGTTCGGCTGCGCCGTAAATCACCGCCTTGACCCACGACACCAGGTGCTCGGCGCCACGGGCCGGAGCCTCTTCCAAAGCCTCCATCGCGTCGGCGTAATTACCTTCCGACGCCTCGTTGACCGCGAATCCCAGCGTGATGGACAACGGCGAGTTGATCGGATAGGTGATGTCGCCGTAAAGACCCCCGATCGGAATCCTGGCGTCCAGACTGGCCATGGACATGTCGGCCAGCCCCGCCAGTTGCCCGAAGTTTCGGCGCGAATACCAGGCCCGGAACAACGTCGCCCGGTCGGTGTCGCCGCACCTGATTCGCCCGATCCACGCATCACAAGCGGTCTCGTCATAGCTCGTGATCTCGGTGAACAATTCCATCGCCCGGCCGGGGGACATCGACAGCATGTTCGCCGCCGTCCCGAACAGGTTGCCCAGATGCTCAGTCATGGTGACCTGCATACCGGACGGCGAACGTTTCTGCGATCGCGGATGTCACCTGTTCCGGGGAGGGGAAGTCTAATTCGCGGGCAAGAAAGTCACGGGTCGACGCGTTGTCGTGCCCCAGCGCGCGCATCTGCTCGAGCATGGTTACGTGCTGCGCCGACCGCGCCTTCTGGCGGGCCAGATCTGCGATCACCAGGATTTCGTCAGCGAGCTGGGACTCGGTCGTCTTGGTTACCCCCACCAGGTGTACCCGCTCGATGCGTCCGTCCAGATCTGCCGAAACCGAGACTGTGCCGGGTGGGTTGGTGACGGTGACAGCAGGCGATGCGGGCTCGTCACGCTCGAGTGTTGGCTCGGCGGCGGGCAGACTTTCCGTGCCGGCGGAAGCCTCGGCCGGCTGGACAAAGGCGTCGAAGGCGTCGAGGCCTGAGCTCTCCTCGTCGTCGCCGGCGGAGAAATCCTCCAAGGCGGCGAGGTCGCCTGGGTCGTCGTCCTCGGGCGCGTATGGCGAAAACCCATCTGCCATGCGTCTTTCCTGATTCTATCGGTAGTGATCGGTCTCGGTTTGCTCGAACCAGGCGCCGGACGGCAGGAACTCCACCAGGCCCGTGAGTGCCCGCTGGAGATTTTCCGCCGTTCCTGGGAGGAAGCTTCCGTAGAGCTCGCCGTTGACACGGCGGGGGATCGACACCAGCCGACCTTGGGGCGAGTCGGCGACACCGGCCGCCAGTTCGGTGGTGGTAATCGTGCCGCCCGGATGCCGCTCGCTGGCAGTGATTTCCACCCAACTCGTCGGGTTGGCAATGATTTCCGCGTAGATGCGTGCGGAACTCGGCGCGACGCCGTACTGCGCTATCTCTGAAGCCGTTCTGCACTCGGCCAGTTTGCTCGCCACTCCGGTGAGCGGTTCGACGTCAGCAGGAGTGGCGGACCCGAGCACCGTGGTCACCATGCCGGCCAGACCGACTTGCGGGGCCACGAGCTGAACCACCAGCATCTCGCCGTCGCGGGCGGCCACCACGTGGCGTTCGCCCTTGCGGCACACCACGAAGCGGACCATCGTGCCGCCGTCGACGTCGCGTCGCCACCAGCGTCCTTCCAGCACGCGGTCTGCCCTGCTCAGCGTGTCCACCATGTCCGCGACGCTCGGGTGCGGCGTGCCGTAGATGTTGACCACGCCCTGATCGGCGAGATCGCGCCGGACTTGGTCCCAGACCAGATCCCGCAATTCCAGCTGCGGAATGTTGGGCCGGATCGCCAGCGCAGTCGGGAAGTCGGTCAACCCGAGCCGGTCTGCGATGACCAGCATTCCGTCAATGGTCACCTCGACCGCAACGACGTCATCGACGCCGGCAGCGGTGTACGGACTCGACATCGTCTACCTCTGGTGCATAAGTCGGTCGAGGCCCCTGCCCGCGTTCCGCTCAGGCGTACCTCGTCTAGCTCTCTACGTCACAAAATACCGGGTAGAACACGGGCGCAAGCGGCAGTTCGGCGGGCTGCCGAAGGCTTGCGGTCAACGGCCGGGAGAGCGCTCCCCAGAATCCTTGCTGCCAGCACTCCAGCTTGCTTGTTACTTGTCGAGCCTATCAGCCAGCTGGCCCCCCTGGATGCACGAATTAGTGCCGCAATCAGCGCCAACTGATCTGCTCGATCAGCGATTCGACGGCGGCAACAGTGTCCTGCGATGCACCGTCTTCGGCCTCGATGCGGACCACGCTATCTTCGGCGACGCCGGCGGCCTGAGCGGTCTCCGCCACCGAAAGGTTCGCCTGCCTGCGCGCGGCGTACAACCGCTGGCCCAGCGTGGCCTGAGGCGCCTTTGCGCTCAGCATCATCAATGCCTGGTAGTGGTGTCGCACCGTACTGAGCGCCTTGATCAAGGGCAGGCTGACCCCGCCCAATTGCGTCGCTCGGATCGCGACTGCCTCCACGCGGCGCAAATCCGCCAGGATCGGTGCCGCGGCCCGGACGAATCCCGGGTCCTCCCCGGAAGGAAGCGCCGCGATGGCACGCTCGCAGCTATCGGCTGCCGCTATCACAGCCTGCGCGACCAACGGAATCTGCTGGTCCGCGGACGTCGTCTCGCCGGCGGCTTCGCGCGGACTCGTGCCGCCGCCGCGGATGCGGGCAATCGTGCCCGGCGGCCAGCGCAGGATTTCCTCGAGCCTGGCCCGCGTCTTCTCGCGCGGCCAGCTTCGCCCCTTCTCGAATGCGATCAACGCGCCGGCATTGATGATTCCGTCTGCGGCGAGGCTGCGCTGGCTGATGTCCAACGCCCGCCGACGAGCCGCGGCCGCCGCGCCCGCTCGAACAACCCCGGGGTCCAGATCGTCGTCATACTGCTGGACGCCCTGCGGGCCCGGTCGACCGGCAGAGCTCGGTTCTGCCGGCTTCGAAGCCTCAAGCACCATCGCCTGCGCCTCCCCAGTCCCGAATCTCGAAAATCGCCGACATTGCGGTGAGCCTCTCGGCGACACCTCCATCGTGGGTCTGCACGCTTGCTGCCGAACTCCTGCTCCGATGGACGCGGCTCCGTCCGATCCGTCGAACGTACGACGATCGTAACCTTTTATGTTGCGGGGTGCTACGGCATCCGCTACGTTTCGCGGCGCGCAGAAGTGTTGCACTACATCGGGCTACCCGCCACTTCCGGACGCTATTTTCCCATCTCAATCACGTTTGAGATACGTCATGCCGGTCCCCGGCGCTCTCAGTTGATTATAACTGTTGCATCGCAACGGTTTGATGCGCTACGGTTCCACGGAGAGATTCCACCGCCGACCTGCCGGTGGGCCACGGGAAGGAACGTGACGATGAAACCAGCCGCTGTCTGCGATCTGCCGCTCGGCGCGTGCACCCAGGACCCGGATCGCTGGATGACAGCTGCCGACGAGGCGGCCAAGACGGTGTGCCGGGCATGCCCGCGACGATGGTTGTGCGCTCGAGAAGCCTGCGAATTGCCCGGCGTTGAGGGTCTGTGGGCAGGCGTAGTCGTTCCCGAGTCCGGTCGTGGCCGCAGCTTCGCGTTGCGCCAATTGCGCTCGCTCGCGGAGCGCAATGGTTACGCCGTACGAGCGAGTAAACCCGAGCCGGTCTCGGCCTGATCGATCGCGAACTCAGGCCGACCGACCAGGCTCGACGACCCGACAATCTGAACAAAAATATGGCCGGCGCAACCACTGCGCCGGCCATATTGTCTTTCCGTCAACGGCGTTGAAGGCTCCTGACGCTTATCCCGGGCCTCCTTGGCTACCCGTCGGCGCTACCGTCGCGTTACCGGGCGGCGTCGCATCGCTTGGTGCGGGGGCCGCCGGGCTGCCGGGGACCGCTGGGGTGCCAGCCGACGCCGGTGGCGGGTTGCCGGGCACTTGCGCGGGGGCCGGCGCGCCGGCCGCTGGAGCACCCGGGACCGCGGCAGGAGCCGGCGCGCCGGCCTCCGGGCTGCCCGCCGGCGCCGGCGTGCCCGCGGGTACTTCGGGGTTACCGGCGGGTGGTGGCGTCCCTGGAGCCACGGCCGGAGCTGCTGCCGGTGCGGCGCCAGCGGCCGGCGTGCCTTGGCTGCCCGCTGGGATCGGTGTGCCCTGGCTACCGGCCGGTGTCCCGGCCGGGTTGCCTGCTGAGGTCGCCGGTTTGTTGCCGGGGGTTGCCGTCGACTGCCCACCAGTTCCGGATGTCGCGGCGTGGCCCCCGGCCCTGCCCGCGGGTGGTGTCGGCTGGACCCAGGTAGCCAGGTCCTGGCCCCCGGCTTCCCGGTATACGACTGCGTTGGGATTGTCGCCCGTCACGTCGAAGTAGACCTTGCCGGTGGCCTTCTGCCCTTGAGCGAGACCGGCGGGGCTGATGCCCTGCGGCGTTGCGACTTGGTAGAGGACACGATAAGTCTGACCGCCGGGGCTGGTGGCGTTGAGGTCCGACACGATCGGGGTCGCGCCGCCCTGGACCGCCTCGTCCGTCGCAGTGGCTTCCCACAGCGTGCCGTGCGGCTGATAGGGGATGACATCCGAGCTCTGCTTGAGGTTGCTCACAGTCCACGCCTGACCACCGATGTTGACCGGTGAACCCAGGGGTTGGGAATTGCTGCCAGGGACGGCCACATCGGCGAGGGCGACCGCTGCGCCGCCGAGGCACAGAGCTGCTGCCGCGGCGAGAGTTGCTGCTGAGGCTATTGCAGCGCCGGAGTTCTTGAACATGTTCTCTTCCTTATGTCGTCCGTATCGATGATTCTGCTGCCCGTATTCGGCGGCCTTCAGTTCACCCGCTGTAAATTAAGCGCGGGTGGACCGCGTTATTCGAAGACCCAGAATTCATAGCTGTATTTCTATCACGCCTTAAGAGGGGTATGTGGCGCCTTTTCAAGGCTGCTCGCTCCCGGGCCAAACCCGCGCGGCATCACGAGTGCGATGCCCACCAGCCGTACAACTGGTCGAGGTTGGGTCCAGGGGGGTCGGACTGCACACTGCCGAGCACCAGGGCGGCGTCATTGGTCCACACGACCGCCGCGGAACCATGCTGAAGTCCGCACATGAGCATCCCGCTGACCTGGGTCGGTGAGGCGACGCGATGCCAGGCACCGGGCGACTGGATACGGCCGGGACATTCGAGGACGGCTGACGTCTGCACGCTTTCATTGAATGCGGTTCGTAGCGTCGCCAGGTTTGGGTAGAGCGTATACAAGGCCGACGGCGGACCATCTGGATCGACGTTCTGCGCACAGGCCACCCGGGCGAACGCATGTGGTGGCGTCGTCACCGGATTGCAGGCGCCGGGCGGGTAGCCGGCAGGTATCGAGCCGAACAGGCGCGCCTGCGACTCGGCCGGCGGGGGAGTGGACACCGCGGGCGGCGGCGTGGTGGTTCGTTCGGCGACCGGCGGAGTTTTCCCCGCATCGGGACGTGGCGGGGACCCCGAAGACGCCGACCAGATCAGCAGTCCGATGACAACGACGACGGCGACGAGCGCGGCGACGACAACGGGTCCGCGCCCACGACGCGGCGGTCGCCGGTAGGGAGATATGGGTGGTGGGGGACGAAACTGTCCGGGCCACGTGCCGGCTGGCGGGAAGGAAGGGGGAGCCAGCGGTCCGTCCGGGCGCGGCGGTACCGGCTGGGGCGGGCCGGGCCAAGCTCCGGCGTACGACGGTGGCGACGCCGGCCCAGGCGGGTGTTCGTGCGGTGCCGGAACGCCGTCGGCCAACGGCGACGGCCCGTAGTCCGCCTCCGGCAGGGTGGCTTCCTCGCCGCGCTCGACGATCTCGTCGGCCCGATCTTGGTCCTGGGCACTGAGCGCGTCGGTCGCAGCCTGCGCCAGCTCACCGGCGCTGGCGTAGCGCATAGCCGGGTCCTTCGCCATACCGCGTGCGATCACGCGGTCGAACGCGGTCGAAATACCTGGGCGCACCTCGCTGGGCTGGGGAATCTCGTTCATCAAGTGCGCAGTGATCAACATCCCGGCGCTGTCGGCGCGGTACGGCGGTGCCCCGGTCAAACACTCGTGCAGCACACAGGCCAACGCGTAGACGTCGATGCTGTGAGTCACCTCGCCTTCGGTGAACCGTTCCGGCGCCGCGTATTTCCACGTTCCCACCGCGCTGCCGACTGATGTCAGCTTTTCGTCGGCGGTGGCGCTGGCGATGCCGAAATCGACCAGGTAGGCGAAATCGTCACTGGTGATGAGGATGTTCTCCGGCTTGATGTCGCGGTGGATCACACCGGCGGCATGCGCAGCGTCCAAGGCAGCGGCCGCTTGGCGCACGATCGCGACCGCTCGAGGCGGGGTCAGCACGCCCGACTCCTTCAACAAGGCCGACAAATCCTTGCCGTCGATCAGCCGCATCTCCAGGAAAAGCAGCCCGTCGATTTCGCCGTAGTCGTGTACCGGAACCACATGCGGCTCCAGAAGGCGGCCGGCGGTGCGGGCCTCACGCTGGAGCCGCTCACGGAAAACCGGATCTTGGCAGAGCACCGGCGAGAGCAACTTCAGTGCCACCAACCGCTCTTTGACGGTATCTTCGGCCTCGTAGACTTCACCCATGCCGCCGCGGCCGAGAAGTCGCTTGAGGTAGTAGCGACCGAAGTGTGACCCCACTCGCGAACTCTGCGTGGCGTCGCTCATCGCCGACTCCTTAAGCCAATTCGCGGCTCGGCGTGGTGGCGGCGCAATCCTGGTGACCTCGAAACGCGCCGTCCGCGAAGCCGGCGGGAATTAGCTACGACGGTAATTCTTCGCCTCTTTGGTCACATATTAACGGTAGCAGTCCGGGTGGTGCGCCCACTGCGATCTCGTTGTACACCACATGGCGGTTGGAATCGGTGGCAACCCGTGGGCGGCCCGATTCCACCCGCGGGTGTGCAGTCGGCCCCACAATTGACGTCCGGGGCACAGCCCACATCAGCGACAATTGCAGGTGCGTCGACACGACGTCCGGCGACGAGAGTGCGAGCGAGCGGAGCAAACCGATGGACCCAACAGCGACGGTTCTGGCCGAAAGGTCGGGGCCCATCCGCCAAGCACTGGAGCTGCCGCCCGCACGTGAGTTCCTCACCTCCGCGGGATTCGGCGGTGCATTGGCGCTGCTTGCCGTGCTGCTGCTGGCGCTGCTCGTGGTGGCCAACGGCTGGCGGGCCGCGAAACGCCACCGCGAAGCGCTCGAACAGCGAGAGCGGCACTACGAAGATGCGCGCGCAGAAAAAGAGCGCGCTGCCGATCTCGCCGTGTGCGAGCAGCGGTTCAAATGGGTGGTCGAAACCGCGGGCCTCGAGCCCGCGGTCAGCGAGAGCGCCACACTTGGCCTCGGCCCCGAACTCGCATTGGAAATGTTGTCCGGGTTGCACCGCGACGCCAAGCGTCTCGAGGACGAGACGTTGGTCAAAGCGATCGGGGTCTACCTGAACCAATTCGCTCTGGTGCTGGCGCAGCAGGGCGGCCCGCTGTCTCATCTCCGGACTGAGCGCAGCGGTGACAATGGTGACACGTCGCGCACCGCCGCATCACGCCGCCGGGCCGAGCCCGCGCCGGCCGACACGCCGACCGAGCAGTCCTCCATACCGGAGTCAGACGTCGAAGCCGCGGCATCCGGTAGTACCACTGGCAGACGTCGACGCCGATGAACACCACGTATCGGCGCATCGAAGACCTCCCGCCCGGCGACTGGGCGGCCCTGGCCAGGCGCGCAGCCCAAACCGCCGAGGAGGCGGCGGCTGACTCGGGCATAGCGACACCGCCCGAAGTGGCCGCTGTCGCCGGGATGAGCGAGCAGGAGCTGACCGCCCACCGGAAAAAGCACGGCCCTGGGCAGCGGCGGCTATCTGCCGCAATGCGGTTGGTTCAGGCAGACCAATTGCGCGCTACCGCAGAACACGTCGCGCTCACAGCGCGGCAAGACGAAGCTGACGCTCACTCGGCGGCTGCGATGGCCCGCGAAGAAGCCGCGCGTGCGGTGGGGGAGGCGGCGGCTGCTCGGGAGCGGGCCCGGGAGCTCGAAGCCGAATCGGCTCGCAAAGACCAGAGGCGCGCCGCCGAGCACGCGGCCGACCAGCGCATCATCGAATCTCTTCGGGCTGAGCTCGCCCAGACCCAAGCGGATGCGCAGGCCGAAATCGCCTCGGCGCGAGAGCAAGTTCGTGCGGCCGAGGCGCGTGCCGAGCAGAGGGTCGTCGAGCGCACTCAAGAACGCGCGGCGAGCGAGAGGACCGTCCAACAGCTGCGTGAGCAGATTGAGAAGTTGGCTGCCGACAGCTCCGCCGAACTCGCCGCGGCCGCCGCGCAGGTTCGCGCCGCAGACGCCCGCGCCGAGCAACGGAAATCGGAGCGAGCCACCGAACGTGAGGCTGCCGAGCGACACACCCAGGAAGCGCGCAGCGAACTCGAGCGGGTGCGTGCCGACGCGGCAGCCGCCGTAGCGGAGGCCAAGGGTAGGGCCAGCGGTGAGATCGCCGATGCGCGGGCAGCCACCGACGCCGACATCGCCCGGGTACGCGACGAGGCCGAAGTGGCCATCAGCGAAGCTCGGGGTCTGGCGGCCGCGGCAATCGCGGATGCCGAGGCCGAGGTCATCCGGACCCGCCAAGAGGCTCAAGACGCCATCGCCCTGGCGTGGGAACGCGCCGACGTAGAGGTTGCCCGTGCCCGTAAGGCCGCTCAGGAGGCCATCGACTGGGCGCAGGGCGAAGCGCAGCGGCTCGGCTCAGGCGGCGCGGATACCGCTGGGCCGATGCCCCGTTGGGAGACCGCCGAAGACGCCGCGTCGCGACCGGTGCAGATTCCAGTTCCACCGCGAGACATCCGCGCCGACACCGCCCCGATCGAGGACACCCTCGCGGTGATACGGCGGGTCGACGAGTTGTGCTGGCAACTTTTGCAAAACAGCGGTCCCGACGGAGTGCAGTACCAGGTCCGCGCCGAGCAAGCGCGTAGCCTGCTCAGAGCAGTCGAACAGCAGGCCCGCGATTTCTCGCGGCAACTGCAGAACCTGGCGTCGCGTTACCACGAACCGCGGGAGACCCAGCTGGCGCACAGCTATGCCCGCGACGCCGCTGAGGCCTACAGCGGATTCCTGCAACGCATCGCGGCCGCGGCAGACCGGCTGGGTCAAGCCGGCCCCAGTCCAGACGGCGATGTGGTCACGCTGATCAGCCAGATGCTCGACCAGCATCCCTGGGTCAGCCGTTGACGCGGGCTTGGCGCGGGGCGTGCGCGGCCACCAAACACAAAGGTCACGCCCTCTTTCGAGTTCGTGACCTTGTGCGCCTGAGTTCGTCGAACTGCTCTGTGTGGGCGAAGGGGGACTTGAACCCCCACGTCCCGAAGGACACTGGCACCTGAAGCCAGCGCGTCTGCCATTCCGCCACTCGCCCTAAAACAACCGGTGGAGCGTACCACCGTAGCGCCCAGCCCCAAATCGGATGGCCGCGGTTTGACCTGCCGCGACGGGATTCTCAGAGTTCCAGAGGTGCCGCTGCGCTGCGCTTGCCGGATAGCATCTGCGTACGACACGCGTCCACCGACACGCCGGAACGGCTTGGCTGTCCGGCACCACACCCTGAGGACCACAGACATGAGCAGCCGGCAAGGGCTAGTTCAACGTATCGAGCGCAAACTCGAGACCTCTGTCGGTGATGCCGCTGCCCGCGTCTTCGGCGGCTCGATCGTCTCGCAGGAGATCGAGGCCATGCTGCGACGGGAGGCCGCCGAGGGAATCCGTCGGGTCGCCGGCGGTCGCCTTTTGGCTCCGAACGCGTACATCATTACCCTCGGTATGCACGACTACCAGAATGTGGGTGCCGACCCAGGCCTCACTTCGGAAGCTTTCGCTCAGTATTTGGCTGGATACATCGGCGAACAGGGGTGGCAAACATATGGTGACGTGGTCGTCCGGTTCGAGCAGTCGGCGAACCTGCACACCGGCCAGTTCCGCACCCGCGGTGCTGTCAACCCCGATGTCGAACCCCGGCGCAGCGCCGGCGAGCTCACCCAGCCACAATCAGACCATGCGTTCGACGCAGAACCAGGAGTACCAGCGATGAGTGAGAATTCGAGCTACGGCGGTGGCCCGGAGCAGGGTCGGCCCGGGGACGAGTACTACAACGACCCCTACGCGTACCCGAAGGCGGATCCGCACGCCGCGCCGGACCCACGCGCCGGCTACCCCGACCAGGGCGGCTACGGCGCACCCGACCCACGCGCCGGCTACCCCGACCAGGGCGGCGGCTACGAGCAAGGCGGCTACGGCCAACAGCGCGGCGGCTACGAGCAAGGCGGCTACGGCGGATACCCCGACCAACGCGGCGGCTACGACCAGAGCGGCGGCTATGGCCAGCCCGGCGGCGGCCAGGGCTACGGCGAGTACGGCCGCGGGCCGGCCCGCCAGGACGGCGGGGGCTACGGCGCACCCGACCAGCGCGGCGGTTACCCCGACCAAGCCGGCTACCCCGACCAGAGCGGCGGCTACGACCCGGGCTTCGCCGGCGGTGGATACGGGCAGCAAGCCGACCAGGGCCGCCAGGACTACGGTCAGTCGTACGCAGCCCCGGCTGGCGGCTACGGCGAACCCGGCTACGGGCAGCCCGGCTACGGTGAACCAGGCTACGGCCAACCCGACTACGGCCAACCCGAGTACGGCCAGCCCGGCTACGGCCAACCCGACTACGGCCCACCTGCCGAACCCGGCGGCTACGGTCAGGGCGGTTACGGCCAGAGTGGCTACTCGTCCGCAGGTTCGGCGGTCACCTTGCAGCTCGATGACGGTAGTGGGCGCACCTACCAGCTACGTGAGGGCGCCAACGTCATCGGCCGTGGCCAGGATGCGCAGTTCCGGCTGCCGGACACCGGCGTGTCGCGTCGCCACTTGGAGATTCGGTGGGACGGCCGCGTCGCGCTGCTGTCCGACCTCAACTCCACCAACGGCACAACCGTCAACAACGCGCCGGTACAGGAGTGGCAGTTGGCCGACGGCGACGTGATCCGGCTGGGACACTCGGAGATCGTCGTCCGCGTCCATTGAGTCGTCGCACACCCATTCAGCTTCACCCCGCGCCGACCACCGTCGAAGTATCGTGACGTTGCTATATCCGGGCATGTGAGGCATACGGCACCAGGACGGAGAGGACGCCAGATGCAGGGACTCGTACTGCAACTGACGCGCGCCGGCTTCTTGATGCTGCTGTGGTTGTTCATCTGGTCGGTGCTGCGAATCCTGCGCACCGATATCTACGCGCCGACCGGCGCGGTGATGGTGCGGCGTGGCCTGGCGTTGCGCGGAACGCTGTTGCCCGCGCGGCAACGGGGGAATACGGCGCGCTATCTCGTTGTGACCGAGGGGGCGTTGTCCGGGGCGCGAATCACATTGAGCGGACAGCCGGTGCTGATCGGTCGAGCCGACGACTCGACGTTGGTTCTCAACGACGACTACGCGTCGACGCGGCACGCGCGGCTTTCCCAGCGCGGCACGGAATGGTACGTAGAAGATCTAGGATCGACCAACGGTACATACCTCGACAGGGCGAAAGTGACGACGGCAGTACGGGTTCCCATAGGCACGCCGGTGAGTATCGGCAAAACGGTGATTGAGTTACGTCCGTGACCTTGGTCTTGCGCTATGCAGCGCGCAGCGATGTCGGCTTGGTCCGATCCAACAATGAAGACTCGGTGTACGCCGGTGCGCGTCTGCTGGCGCTCGCCGACGGCATGGGCGGCCACGCCGCCGGTGAAATCGCCTCGCAGCTGGTGATTGCCGCGCTGGCCCATCTCGACGACGACGAGCCCGGCGGCGACCTGCTGGCCAGCCTCAACTCCGCCGTGCACTCCGGGAACTCGGCTATCGCCGCGCAGGTCGAGATGGAGCCCGATCTCGAGGGCATGGGCACCACACTGACCGCAATCCTGTTCGCCGGCAACCGTCTTGGATTGGTGAACGTCGGTGACTCGCGCTGCTACCTGCTGCGCGACGGCGAGCTGACCCAGATCACCAAGGACGACACCTTCGTCCAGACCTTGGTCGACGAAGGCCGAATCACCAAAGAAGAGGCGCACAGCCACCCGCAGCGGTCGTTGATCATGCGTGCGCTGACCGGCCACGAGGTCGAGCCCACCCTGACCATGCGTGAGGTCCGGCTCGGAGATCGTTATCTGCTGTGCTCCGATGGGCTTTCCGACCCGGTGACCGACGAGACGATACTGGAAGCCCTGAAGATTTCCGACGTCGCCGACAGTGCTGACCGGCTGATCGAACTGGCACTGCGCGGCGGTGGCCCCGACAACGTCACCGTGGTGGTCGCCGATGTCGTCGACGTCGACTACGGCTCCACCCAGCCGATCATCGCGGGCGCGGTGTCCGGCGAATCCGGCGACCGCGATCCGTTGACCCGGCCGAACACCGCGGCCGGCCGAGCTTCGGCCCTCACCCCGCGCAAAGAAGTCGCCAAACGGGTTCTGCCGCCGTTAGACAGCGCTCCGCGAGCGCGGCGATCGCGTCGGCGGATTCTGATCGGACTGGCGCTGGGGATTCTGCTGGTAATCGCGGCGCTCGCCGTCGGCCGAACCGTGATCCGCAGCTACTACTACGTCACCGCCTACGCCGGGTCGGTGTCGATCATGCAGGGCATCCCGGTGTCCATTCTGAGTGTGCCACTGCATCACCCGTATTCACAAGGTTGCCTGAGCAGCAGTAACCAGTTGTCGGTGATCCGCGTCGGGACCGCTGCCGCCAACCACGACTGCCGACCGCTGAAGCCGTCCGATCTGGCCGAGTCGGCTCGGGCGCAGGTGGTGGCGGGGCTTCCGGCCGGCACCCTGGATCAGGCCAATGCGCAGCTGCGCCGGTTGACAAGCGAATCGCTGTTGCCGCTGTGTCCGTTGGCCCGCGCCCAGGCGCCGGTGCGCGAACCGGGGGCGCAAACCTCTGTCCCGCAAGGACCTCCGGCAAGCCCATCGCCGACGACACCTGCCGCGCCTCCTGGCACAGCGTTATCGCCGCCGCCACCCCAGCCGGGCACCAACTGCCGGACTCCGGAATGACGACGCAGCCGCAGCCGCCCGTCACTGTCACACCCTCGTTGCCGAACCGGCGAAATGCCGAGTTGCTGCTGCTGTGCTTCGCCACGGTGATCACGGCCGCGGCCTTCGCCATTGTGCAAGCCAACCAGGAGCGAAAGCTCAGCTGGCAATTGCTGGACTACGCGGCGGGCTTCCTTGCGGTGTTCGCCGTCCCGCACCTGGCGATCAGACGCTATGCGCCGTACGCGGATCCGTTGCTGTTGCCGATCGTGGCGCTGCTCAACGGACTGGGCCTGGTGATGATTCACCGGCTCGATCTCGACGAGAGGCTGGCGGAGGGGAGTGGCCGCGCGGTCACCAGCCCGCAGATCCTGTGGACGCTGTTCGGTGTCGGCGCCTTTGCCGCGGTGGTGATCTCGCTGAAGGACCACCGCCAACTCGCGCGCTACGGCTACGTGAGCGGTCTGACCGGTCTTGTCATCCTGGCCATTCCGGCACTGCTGCCGAGATCGCTGTCCGAACAGAACGGCGCGAAGATCTGGATTCGATTGCCGGGCTTCTCGATTCAGCCCGCCGAGTTTTCTAAGATCCTGTTGTTGATCTTCTTCTCCGCGGTCCTGGTCGCCAAGCGCGGGCTGTTCACCGGCGCCGGCAAGCACGTACTGGGGATGGATCTGCCGCGTCCGCGTGATCTCGCTCCGCTGCTGGCCGCCTGGACAGCCTCGGTCGCCGTCATGGTGTTCGAAAAAGACTTGGGCACTTCGCTTTTGCTCTACGCATCATTTCTGGTCGTGGTGTACCTGGCCGCCCAGCGGTTTAGCTGGGTGGTGCTCGGACTGCTGTTGTTCTGCTTCGGCAGCGTGCTGGCGTACTTCGCTTTCGGCCACGTCCGGGTGCGCGTGCAGACCTGGCTGGATCCGTTTGCCGACCCCGACGGCGCCGGCTATCAAATCGTGCAGTCGTTGTTCAGCTTCGCCACCGGCGGCGTCTTCGGCACCGGGTTGGGTAACGGCCAACCCGACACGGTGCCGGCCGCGGCAACGGATTTCATCACCGCAGCGTTCGGGGAAGAGCTTGGCTTAGTGGGCCTGGCAGGCATTCTCATGCTTTACACCATCGTGATCATCCGCGGCATGCGGACCGCGATCGCGGTGCGGGACAGCTTCGGCAAGCTGTTGGCGGCGGGGCTGGCTTCGGCGTTGGCCCTCCAACTGTTCATCGTCGTCGGCGGCGTCACCAACCTCATTCCGCTGACCGGGCTGACCACACCGTGGCTGTCCTACGGTGGCTCGTCGCTGGTGGCCAACTACGTGTTGCTGGCGATCCTGGTGCGTATCTCGCATGCGGCCCGCCAGCCGTTCCGCCCCACACCGCGCAATACCTCTCCGATCGCCGGCGCCCAAACCGAGGTGATCGAGAAGGTATGAACACCTCGTTACGCCGGATCTCGATCACCGTGATGGCGCTGATCGTGCTGTTGCTGTTGAACGCCACGCTCACCCAGGTCTTCGCCGCCGACGCGCTGCGGTCCGATCCGCGCAACCAACGAGTCCTGATGGACGAATACTCCCGGCAGCGCGGCCAGATCACCGCGGGCGGCCAATTGCTGGCCTACTCGGTGGCCACCGACAGCCGCTTCCGGTTCCTGCGGGTGTACCCGAACGCCGCGGTGTACGCCCCGGTCACCGGCTTCTATTCGCTGCGTTACTCCAGCACCGGCCTCGAGCGCGCCGAGGACCCGTTGCTGAACGGATCCGACCAGCGACTGTTCGGCCGCCGGTTGGCCGACTTCTTCACCGGCCGCGATCCCCGCGGCGGAACCGTGGACACCACCATCCGCCCCCGCATCCAGCAGGCCGGCTGGGACGCGATGCAGCAGGGCTGCAATGGGCCGTGCCGCGGCGCGGTGGTGGCACTGGAACCGTCGACCGGGAAGGTCCTGGCGATGGTGTCCTCGCCGTCGTTCGACGCCAATCTGCTCGCCTCGCACGACCCGGAGAAACAGGCCAAGGCGTGGCAGCAACTGCGCGACGACCCGCACTCGCCGATGATCAACCGCGCGATCTCGCAGACCTACCCGCCCGGGTCCACGTTCAAGGTGATCACCACCGCGGCCGCCCTGCAAAACGGTGCGACGCTGGACGACGAGTTGACCGCGGCGTCGTCGATTCCGTTGCCCGACAGCACCGCCACCCTGGAGAACTACGGCGACCAGCCCTGCGTCAACGCCGAAACCGTCACGCTGCGTGAGGCATTCGCCCGGTCCTGCAACACCGCCTTCGTCCAGCTCGGTCTGCTCAACGGTACCGACGCGCTGCGCGGCATGGCCCGCTCGTTCGGGCTGGACGCGATGCCGGATCCGATACCACTCCAAGTGGCCGAATCGACCGTCGGGCCGATCGTCGACGCCGCGGCGCTGGGGATGTCGAGCATCGGCCAGAAGGACGTGGCGTTGACGCCTCTGGAGAACGCGGTCGTTGCGGCTACCATCGCCAATGCCGGCATCGCGATGCAGCCCCACCTGGTCGAGAGTCTGCAAGGGCCGGACCTGGCCAACATCAGCACGACAGCGCCGCGTCAGCAACGCCGTGCGGTGTCGCCGCAGGTCGCGGCTAAACTGACGGAGTTGATGGTCGGCGCCGAGAATGCCACACAGCAGAAAGGGGCGATCCCCGGCGTGCAGATCGCATCCAAGACCGGTACCGCAGAGCACGGCTCCGACCCGCGTCACACGCCACCGCACGCGTGGTACATCGGTTTTGCGCCCGCGAACGCTCCGAAGGTTGCCGTTGCGGTGCTCGTAGAGGGAACGGCAGACGGCGGCAGTCCATCGGCGACCGGAGGTTCGCTTGCCGCACCGATCGGGCGCGCCGTCATCGAGGCCGCGCTGCAGGGAGGACCATGAGCCCCCGGGTAGGTGTGACGCTGTCTGGCCGCTACCGCCTGCAGCGCCTGATCGCCACCGGCGGCATGGGTCAGGTGTGGGAAGCGGTCGACAATCGGCTGGGACGGCGGGTCGCGGTCAAAGTCCTCAAGGCCGAGTTCTCCCAAGACTCCGAGTTCATCGAGCGGTTCCGCTCCGAGGCGCGCATCACCGCGATGCTCAACCATCCCGGCATCGCCAGCGTGCACGACTACGGCGAGGCGCAGATGGAAGGCGAGGGCCGCACCGCCTACCTGGTGATGGAGTTGGTCAACGGCGAGCCGCTCAACTCGGTGCTCAAGCGGACCGGCCGACTGTCATTGCGGCACACCCTGGACATGCTCGAGCAGACCGGGCGGGCGCTGCAAGTCGCGCACGCCGCGGGTCTGGTCCACCGCGACGTCAAGCCGGGCAACATCCTGATCACCCCGACCGGTCAGGTGAAGATCACCGACTTCGGTATCGCCAAGGCCGTCGACGCCGCGCCGGTGACCCAGACCGGCATGGTGATGGGGACCGCCCAGTACATCGCCCCCGAGCAGGCGCTCGGGCATGACGCGACCCCGGCCAGCGATGTCTATTCGCTGGGAGTGGTTGGCTACGAAGCGGTTTCGGGCAAGCGTCCGTTCACCGGTGACGGCGCGCTGGCGGTGGCGATGAAGCACATCAAAGAGCCGCCGCCGCCGCTGCCGTCCGACCTGCCGCCCAATGTGCGCGAGCTGATCGAGATCACCCTGGTGAAGAACCCTGGCATGCGCTACCGCAGCGGGGGACCGTTCGCCGACGCGGTCGCCGCCGTGCGGGCAGGTCGGCGCCCACCGCGGCCCAACCAGGCCGCCGGCAGCGTGCGCGCCGCCCCGTCCGCCATCCCGTCGGGCCCGCAGACCCGGGCCGCCGCCGCCGTCACCACCCGGGCGCCCGCCGCGCGTCGTGCCCGGCCGACCACCGGCGGTCATCGCACCCCGCCGCCGCGGCGCACCTTTTCCTCCGGTCAGCGCGCGCTGCTGTGGGCCGCCGGAGTGCTGGGCGCCCTGGCGATCATCATCGCGATCCTGATCGTGGTGAACTCGCACAACAACAACTCGCAGCCGCAACCGTCGACACCCACCGTGACCGACACCGGAACGCCGCCCAGCAAGTCCGAGCCCAGCAAGTCCGAATCGGCTCCAGCGCATCCAACTAATTGGACGTATGGGGGAGTTACGGGTCATTCTGGAGGGCACTACACGCCCCCCACCCCCCTGCGGGCGTCGCCGCCGGTCTTGTCACACGCGGTGACGTCCCAACACGAGAAGTTGCAATGACGACCCCGCAACAACTGTCCGACCGCTATGAACTCGGCGAGATCCTCGGCTTCGGTGGCATGTCCGAGGTTCATCTGGCCCGGGATGTCCGGCTGCACCGCGACGTAGCGGTCAAGGTGCTGCGCGCCGACCTGGCCCGCGACCCCAGCTTCTATCTGCGGTTCCGCCGCGAGGCGCAGAATGCGGCGGCGCTCAACCACCCGGCGATCGTCGCGGTGTACGACACCGGTGAGGCCGAGACGCCCGGCGGGCCGCTGCCGTACATCGTGATGGAGTACGTCAACGGTGTGACGCTGCGCGACATCGTGCACACCGACGGACCGATGACGCCCACCCGGGCCATCGAGGTCATCGCCGACGCCTGCCAGGCGCTGAACTTCTCCCACCAGCACGGCATCATCCACCGCGACGTCAAACCGGCCAACATCATGATCTCCCACACCAACGCGGTCAAGGTGATGGACTTCGGCATCGCCCGCGCGCTCTCCGACGCCGGTAACAGCGTCACCCAGACCGCCGCGGTCATCGGCACCGCGCAATATCTTTCGCCCGAGCAGGCCCGCGGCGACGCCGTCGACGCCCGGTCCGACGTGTACTCGCTGGGCTGCGTGCTCTACGAAATGCTCACCGGCGAACCGCCCTTCGTCGGTGACTCGCCGGTCGCGGTGGCCTACCAGCACGTCCGCGAAGACCCGGTGCCGCCGTCGCGGCGCCACGAGGGCATCTCCGCCGACCTGGACGCCGTCGTGCTCAAGGCCTTGGCCAAAAACCCCGAGAACCGCTACCAGACCGCCGCCGAGATGCGTGCCGACCTGGTTCGGGTGCATAACGGCGAGCCGCCCGAGGCGCCCAAACTCTTCACCGACGCCGAGCGCTCGTCGCTGACCACCGCGCCGCATCCGTCGGATTCGAATGCGGCGCACACCAATCCGCTGCCGCGGCAGAAGCTCGAATTCGCGCGCGAGCGCACCGCCGGTGCGTTGAGCCGCTGGGTCATCGCGGTCGCCGCACTGGCCGTCCTGACCGTCATCGTGACCGTTCTGATCAACACCGTCGGCGGCGGCATGCGCAACGTCCAGGTCCCCGACGTCCGCGATCAGGCGTCGGCCGACGCGATTGCCGAGCTGCAGAACCACGGTTTCAAGACCCGGACCCAGCAGCAGCCCGACTCGACCGTCCCGCCTGATCATGTCATCGGCACCGACCCCGGCGCCAACACCAAAGTTGGAGCCGGCGAACTGATTACGGTCAACGTGTCGACCGGACCCGAGCAGCGTGAGGTGCCCGACGTCTCGTCGCTGAGCTATCCGGCGGCGGTGAAGAAGCTCAAGGCCGCCGGCTTCAGCCGCTTCAAGCAGGTCAACTCTCCGTCCACGCCGGAAACCAAAGGCAAAGTCATCGGCACCAACCCGCCGGCCAACCAGACGTCGGCGATCACCAACGAGATCGCGATCATCGTCGGATCCGGTCCGTCGAGCAAGCCGGTCCCCGACGTCGCCGGACAGACCGCCGAGGAGGCCCAGCAGAACTTGACGGTGTACGGCTTTTCCAAGTTCGCGCAGGCCGCGGTGGACAGCCCCCGACCGGCCGGTTCGGTTGTGGGCACGAATCCGCCTGCGGGGGCCAATGTTCCGGTCGACACGGTGATCGAGTTACAGGTGTCCAAGGGCAACCAGTTCGTGATGCCGGACATCACCGGAATGTATTGGACCGACGCCGAGCCGCGGCTACGCGCGCTGGGCTGGACCGGGGTGCTGGACCGGGGTCCCGACGTGGACGCCGGCGGCTCGCAGCACAATCGGGTGGTGTACCAAAGCCCGAGCCCCGGTCAGGGCGCGACCCGGGACGGCAGCATCACGCTGAAGTTCGGTCAATAGCGAGGCTGTCGACCAGCTCGCTTTCCAGCTTGCGGACCAACCCGTCGTCGCAGGCCTGCCCGCATTCGGCCAGCCAGTTGGCCAGCATCCGGTGCCCGCCTTCGGTGAGGATCGACTCCGGGTGAAACTGCACGCCGTGGATCGGTAACTGCTTGTGCCGGACCCCCATGATGACGCCGCTTTGGGTGCGGGCCGTCACCTCCAGCTCCGCTGGCAACGTCTCGGGCATGATCGTCAGCGAGTGGTACCGGGTTGCGCTGAATGGATCCGGAAGGCCTTGCAGCACACCGCTATTCGTGTGGTATACGCTGCTGGTTTTGCCGTGCAGCAGCTCGGGCGCCCGGTCCACGGTGGCCCCGAACGCCACGCCGATGGCCTGGTGGCCCAGGCACACGCCCAAAAGCGGGGTGCTCGAGGACGCGCAGGCCCGGACCAGGCCGATCGAGGCGCCGGCGCGCTCGGGAGTGCCCGGGCCGGGGCTCAACAGAATGCCGTCCACCTCAGCGGCGGTTGCTGCAGGGTCAGACAGCCGGGCGTCGTCGTTACGCCAGACCGTCGCTTCGACGCCCAACTGGCCCAGGTATTGCACCAGGTTGAACACGAAGCTGTCGTAGTTGTCGACGACCAAGATCTGCATCGTGTCAGGCTACTGAATCGCAGGTGGGCTCAGTAACTGACCGGGCCGGCGGGCTCGGCGAAGTGCATCCGAAGCGGCTCGGTATAGCCCACGACATGGGCATCGGGAACAGGGTGCTCGGTGTAGCCGAGACCGAAGCGCACCACGTATTGCTTATAGAGGACCACCAGGGGAGCGGCGGCCAGGGCCGCCTGCATGGCCGCGGCATCGCCGATCGCGGTCACCGTGTACGGCGGGCTGTAGGTCCGCCCGTTGAGCAGTAGCGTGTTGCCCACACAGCGGGCCACCGAGGTGGCGATGATCCGCTGGTCCTGGATCTGAACGGCCTCTGCGCCGGCGCTCCACACCGCGTTGAGGACGGCCTGGATGTCCTGCTGGTGCACGACCAGGTCGTCGGGGGAGGCATCGCGGGGAAAGCGGCCGTTGGCATCGCGCTGGGCATCGTTGAGTGTGACAGTCAGGCCCGGGCCGTGCACCGGTTGCATCCCGGCCTCGGCGGCCAACTGCGCCGCCCGCCGCAGCATCGCCGCCAGCGCGGCGTCGGCGGATCTGCCGTGGGTGGAATCGATGGTGTTGGCCAGTCGATCCCGCTCGGTGGTCAGCCGGCCGACAGCGGACTGTTCGCTGCGCACGAGGTCGACCAGCCGGGGAGCGTCGCTGCGCCTGATCTCGCCACCACGGGACACCCCGTGGGTGGCTCCGACCATCAGGCCGGCCAGCAGACACACCACCGGAACCCCCACCCGCCACGGTGACCGCGTCGCCGCCGGGTCAGTCGGGCGTCGCTCGGTGCGGTGGTGGCGCGCGAGGGACGGCCACACGATGCGTGCCATCTGCTCTCCGTCCGCTGCTGGTTGAGTGCGTTACGCTCGTCGTTGCACCTGCCCTGCCTACCGTAGCTCCGAGTTAGACCCGAGGTAGAAATGCCCAAGTCCAAAGTCCGCAAGAAGACCGACTTCACCGCGCGCGCGGTGAGCCGCACGCCGGTCAAGGTCAAAGCCGGCCCATCCAGCGTGTGGTTCGTGGTGTTGTTCTGCGGCTTGATGCTGATCGGGTTGATCTGGCTGATGGTGTTCCAGTTGGCCGCGACGGGCCCTGACGCGCCCGCGGCGCTGGACTGGATGGCCAATCTGGGTCCGTGGAACTACGCTGTCGCGTTCGCTTTCATGATCAGCGGATTGTTGCTCACGATGCGGTGGCGGTAAGCCCGGCACTGCTCTTGTTGCGCCGGTTCCAGACCAGGGCCGTTGCCGATTCGGCGCCAAGTGAGAGCCTAGATCACACGCGTGTTATTCATCCCCATTGTGGATAGCGCCTGTGGATAACTTCATCGGCAGTGCTAGGAGTTTTCGTGCAGCAAACACAATGGGTGCCCTCGACAGCCGGGATTGCGGCGTGCGGACTCGCCGGCATTATGTTGGCCAGCGCCGCTGTGACGGTGGTCACAGACGCACCCGGGCGTCTGCTGTTGGCTGTTTGCGGGGCCGGGTTGCTGGTGTTTGCCGGCGGAACGTGGCGTGCCCGGCCAAAGCTGGCCATCATCGACGACGGCCTGCAGGTCGGCGGCTGGATCCGCCCGCAGCTTCTACGACGACCCGACATCAAGATCATCCGAATCACCGAGTTCCGCCGGATCGGGCGCAAGACACGGCTGCTCGAGATCGATGCCGACGACGGTCGGCTGTTCGTCTTTTCCCGTTGGGACCTGGGCACCGATCCGCTCGATGTGCTCGATGCGCTGACGGCCGCCGGCTACGCGGGGTCTTGAGTCGTCTTCAGGAGATGGTGATCGACTCGACGACGACCGGTTCGATCGGACGGTCACCCGGGCCGGTGGCCGTGTTGGCGATGGCGTCCACCACACCCTGGGAATCCGCGTCGACGACCTCGCCGAAGATGGTGTGCTTGCGGTTCAGGTGCGGCGTCTTGCCCACCGTGATGAAGAACTGCGAGCCATTGGTGCCCGGCCCCGCGTTGGCCATCGCGAGCAGGTACGGCTTGTCGAACTGCAACTCGGGGTGGAACTCGTCGGCGAACTTGTAGCCCGCGTCGCCACGACCGGTTCCGGTCGGATCGCCGCCCTGGATCATGAAGCCGCTGATCACGCGGTGGAAGATCACGCCGTCATAGAACGGTCCCGAGCTTCCGCCGGAGGCGTTCTCGGTCGAGTACTCCTTGGTGCCCTGAGCCAGGCCCACGAAGTTGGCGACGGTCTTGGGAGCGTGGTTTCCGAACAACGCGATCTTGATGTCGCCGCGGTTGGTGTGCAGGGTGGCAGTGGCGGTCTGAATCGGGCTGGTAGTCACAGGAACACAGTCTGCCATCACCGTCGGCTCCGCAGGACATCCGGTGCCGGTAGCCTTTCGAACGTATTCCCAGGGCGGTCAAACGAGAGGGCGAGACATGGGCGCGGAGAAGCACATCCGACTGACCCCGCGGGAGCGGCTGAGCCGCGGCCTGACCTACACGGCGGTCGGCCCGGTCGATGTGACGCGCGGTGTGGTGGGCTTGACTGCGCATTCGGCCCGCGCCGGCGCCTCCAACTTGCGCCGCCGCTACCACGAAGGCCGGCTGGCCCACGACATCCAGCACGCTCAGCAGGCGCTGGTCCAGGAATTGGCGGCCGCCCAGGAAGTGGTCACCGGCCTGCCCCAAGCTCTCGCCCAGGCCCGCCGCTCGAAGCGACGCAAGCCGCGGCCGTGGGTGCTGGCCGGGGCCGCCGTGGTGGTGCTCGCCGCCGGCGCTGCAGCGTTCTCGATCGTCCGGCGCTCGTCGCCGCCCGAACCGTCGCCGCTGCCGCCCAGCGTCGACGTCGACCACCGCCTCTGACCGGGCCGTGGGCTGGCATCGCTACCAGGGCAGGGCGCTCGCAGACGCTGCCCTGACCGGCGAAGCGCGGGATACCGAGCTGGAAGCCTTTATCCGGCTGGATCACTCGCACCTGTGCGACGTGCGGCTGGAGAGCGCCACCGAGACCGGCAGTTACCAGAAGTCGAGGCGGTGGTACCTGGTGACCTATTTGGCCGACGACGGCGCCGGCGGCGGGGCCGGCTCAAACTGTGGAGCCTAGGAGATTCGAACTCCTGACATCTGCCTTGCAAAGGCAGCGCTCTACCAACTGAGCTAAGGCCCCTGATGTTAACCAGCGGGGTGCCGGCCATCGATCTGGTCGGCGGCCACATGCCAGACCTCGACGCTGCGTCGAGACTGGATCACCCGAGCCAGCAACGCTATTGCTGCCAGCGGCAACACCAGTCTCACGAAACGTCTTGTCGAACACATGGTTGTGGGCCTAGGAGGACTCGAACCTCCGACCTCTTCGTTATCAGCGAAGCGCTCTAACCACCTGAGCTATAGGCCCGCACACGGACGAGCGACGAGATTACCGCACCCGGGCGTCTGCACCCAAAACGCTAGTCCCGGTCGGCCAACGTCACCTCGACACCGCCGATCAAGTCGGTCGTCAGGTTGTAGATGAAAGCACCGATGGTGGCCGCGGCAGTGAGCAGGACGATGTTCACCAGACCGATCAGCACCGCACCGCCGAAGATCGTGCCGGCCGACACCAACTCGGCGCTACCGCTGGTGTTGTTCAGCAGATCGCCGACGTTGCTGTTGAGCTTGCTCCAGACACCCATACCGCCCAGGACCAGGTAGAGGAACGCCACCGCGATCATCCAGACGAAGAACAACGCCACCGACAACACCAGCGACACCTTCAGGGTGCTCCACGGGTCCACCCGCCGGATCTGCATGCTGGCGCGCACCGGCCCGGGCGTCCGCGCCGGCGCCACCTGGACGCCGCCTCCCGACCGCCCCGACGCCGTCCCGCCGGCATCTCGCTCGACCGCTGACTTCCGTTGTGCTGCACGGGGAATCGGGCCGGACAGGTTGGGTAGTTCACTGGCGTAAGCATCGCTTTCCCGGCTCTCGTTCGGTGCGGGCACCGGCTCGGCGTCAGGCGGTGGAATTTTCGCGGCGCCCGGTGCAGCGGAGCCGGCGATGAACCGATTCAGCCGTGCCTCGGCATTGGCTGCCTCGGCCCCGCGCCCGGGCGTGCGCTGTTGCGCCGGCGACGGACGGGACGGCTGCCGCGTGCGCGGCGTCGCGGCGGTGTTGGCGCCTGTCCCGTTCGGGTTGTCGCCCGGTCCGGAATGGCCCGGCTCGTTCGGTGACGTCACCACAGCTCCTAACTGTGCACCCGGTCGCCTGCGCGGCCGGCGATCGGTTGCGCCTCGGCCCAGCCTAATCGCCCGCTAGGCGTCCGCCTCCTCGTCGGGAGCCTCGGCCTCTTCGGCGTTGCGTGCAATAGCCAACAGTGTGTCGCCCTCGCCCAAGTTCATCAATCGAACACCCTTGGTCTGCCGTCCGGCCTTACGGACCTGCTTGGCCTTCGTCCGGATCACCCCACCGCCGGAGGTGATCGCGTAGACCTCACTGTCGTCGTCGACAATCAGCGCCCCTACCAACCTGCCGCGGCGGGTGTCGTACTGGATCGTCAGAATGCCCTTACCGCCGCGGCCCTGTGCGGTGTACTCCTCGATCGCGGTGCGCTTGGCGTACCCGCCGGAGGTTGCCACCAGCAGGAATGTGCCCTCGCGGACCACGTTGAGCGACAGCAGGTAGTCGTCGGTGTTGAACCGCATGCCCTGCACACCCGAAGTCGCCCGGCCCATCGGCCGTAGCGCCTCGTCGGTCGCCGAGAACCGGATCGACTGGCCAAGGGCCGACACCAGCAACAGGTCGTCGTCGGCCGAGCACAGCATCGCGCCGACCAGCTCGTCGCCGTCGCGCAGGTTGACTGCGACGATGCCGCCCGACCGGTTCGAGTCGAAGTCGGTCAGCTTGGTTTTTTTGACCAGCCCGTTGCGGGTGGCCAACACCAGGTAGGGCGCATCCTCGTAGCTCTTGATCTGGATGACCTGGGCGATCCGCTCCTCGGGCTGGAACGCCAGCAGGTTCGCGACGTGCTGGCCGCGCGCGGTCCGCGACGCCTCCGGCAGGTCGTAGGCCTTGGCCCGATAAACCCGGCCTTGGGTGGTGAAGAACAGGATCCAGTCGTGCGTCGAGCACACGAAGAAGTGCCGCACGATGTCGTCCTGCTTCAGCCCAGCGCCCTGGACGCCCTTGCCGCCGCGCTTCTGGCTGCGATACAGGTCGGTCTTGGTGCGCTTGGCGTAGCCGGTTTCGGTGATGGTGACGACGACGTCCTCGCGGGCGATCAGATCCTCGTCGGCGACGTCGCCGTCGGCGGCGATGATCCGGGTGCGCCGGTCGTCGCCGTGCTTCTCGACGATCTCGGCGAGCTCATCGTGCACGATGGCGCGCTGCCGCTCCGGCTTGGCCAGGATGTCTTCCAGGTCGGCGATCTCGGCCTCGATCTTGGCCAGGTCGTCGACGATGCGCTGGCGCTCCAACGCAGCCAGGCGCCGCAGCTGCATGTCCAAGATGGCCTGGGCCTGGATCTCGTCGACGTCGAGCAGTTCGATCAGGCCGGTCCTGGCGATATCGACGGTCTGCGATGCGCGGATCAACGCGATCACCTCGTCGAGTGCGTCAAGCGCCTTCACCAAACCGCGCAAGATATGCGCGCGCTCGTTGGCCTTGCGTAGGCGGTAGGTGGTGCGCCGGATGATGACGTCGAGTTGGTGCGCCACGTAGTGCCGGATCATCTGGTCGATCCGCAGGGTGCGCGGCACCCCGTCGACGATCGACAGCATGTTGGCACCGAAGCTGGTTTGCAGCTGGGTGTGCTTGTAGAGGTTGTTGAGCACCACCTTGGCCACTGCGTCGCGCTTGATCTCGACGACGATGCGCAGGCCGACCCGGTCGCTGCTCTGGTCCTCGATATTGGAAATGCCGGCCAGCTTGCCGTCCCGGACCTGCTCGGCGATCGAGGTGATGAAGTTGTCGTGGTTGACCTGGTACGGCAATTCGGTGATCACCAGGCCGGTGCGGCCGCGCGAATCCTCTTCTACCTCAACGACTCCGCGCATCCGGATAGACCCGCGGCCGGTGGTGTATGCGTCGTGGATGCCTTGGGATCCGACGATCAGACCGCGGGTGGGGAAGTCGGGGCCTTTGACCCGCTCGCAGACCGCGGCCAGGGTGGCCTCCTCGTCGGCCTGGTGGTTGTCCAGGCACCAGTAGACGGCCTCGGCCAACTCCCGCAGGTTGTGCGGCGGGATATTGGTCGCCATGCCGACCGCGATACCGCCCGAGCCGTTGGCCAGCAGGTTGGGAAACCGGCTCGGAAGAACCGTCGGCTCCTGCACTCGGCCGTCGTAGTTGGGAATGAAATCGACTGTCTCCTCGTCGATCTCACGAAGCATTTCCATAGCGAGCGGGGTCAGCCGCGCTTCGGTGTATCGCATGGCTGCCGCCGGATCGTTTCCCGGTGAGCCGAAGTTGCCCTGCCCGTCGACCAACGGGTAGCGCAGCGACCACGGCTGCGCCATCCGGACCAGGGTGTCGTAGATCGACGCGTCCCCGTGCGGGTGGTAGTTACCCATCGTCTCGGCCACCGATCGCGCCGACTTCGCGTGCCCGCGATCCGGCCGGAAGCCGGAGTCGTACATCGCATAGAGCACCCGGCGGTGCACCGGCTTGAGCCCGTCTCGCACTTCGGGCAACGCGCGGCCGACGATGACGCTCATCGCGTAGTCGATGTAGCTGCGCTGCATCTCCTGCTGGATGTCGACCGGTTCGATACGGTCGGCTGCTTCGCCGCCGGGCGGCAGCGTGGTGTCTGTCATCTGTTCCTCATCCGAGAGATTTCAGTGGGGTAGAAGCCTGGTCGGTCGTCAGACATCAAGGAATCGAACGTCTTTCGCGTTCCGGGTGATGAAGCTGCGACGCGCCTCGACGTCCTCGCCCATCAGGATCGAGAACAATTCGTCGGCCGCGGCGGCATCGTCCAGGGTGACCTGGCGCAGCAACCGAACCGTCGGGTCCATCGTGGTCTCCCACAACTCTTTGGCGTCCATCTCGCCGAGACCCTTGTAGCGCTGGATGCCGTCGTCCACGTTGATCTTGCGGCCGGCTTTCTTGCCCGTCTCGAGCAGACCGTCGCGCTCGCGGTCGGAGTAGGCGAATTCGGGTTCGCTGCGTTGCCACTTCAACTTGTACAGCGGCGGCTGGGCGAGGAACACGTGGCCGTTCTCGATCAGCGGACGCATGAACCGGAACAGCAGCGTCAGCAGCAGCGTCGAGATGTGCTGGCCGTCGACGTCGGCGTCGGCCATCAGCACGATCTTGTGATAGCGCAGCTTGGTGAGGTCGAACTCGTCGTGGATACCGGTGCCCAGCGCGGTGATGATTGCCTGGACTTCGGTGTTCTTCAGCACCCGGTCGATGCGAGCTTTCTCGACGTTGATGATCTTGCCGCGCAACGGCAGGATCGCCTGGAACATCGAGTCGCGGCCGCTCTTGGCCGAGCCGCCGGCCGAATCGCCCTCCACCACATATAGTTCCGATCGCCGTGGGTCACTCGAGCGGCAGTCGGCCAGCTTTCCCGGCAACCCGCCCAGGTCGGTCGCGCTCTTGCGGCGCACCAACTCCCGGGCCTTGCGCGCCGCGATCCGGGCCTGCGCCGAGGACACCGCTTTGTTCACTACCGTTTTGGCCTCGGCAGGGTTGGCGTCGAACCAGTGTTGCAGTTCTTCGTTGCAGATTTTCTGTACGAACGACTTGACCTCAGTGTTGCCCAACTTCGTTTTGGTCTGTCCCTCGAACTGCGGTTCGCCGACCTTGACCGAGATGACGGCCGCCAGGCCCTCGCGGATGTCGTCGCCGGTGAGGTTGGGATCCTTGTCTTTGAGCAGCTTTTTGTCTTTGGCGTACTTGTTCACCACCGTCGTCAAGGCGCTGCGGAAACCCTCTTCGTGGGTACCGCCCTCGTGGGTGTTGATCGTGTTGGCGAAGGTGTGCACCGACTCCGAATAGCCGCCGTTCCACTGCATGGCGATCTCGACCTCGTGGCCGGGGCCCTTGCCGTCGAAGTCGATGATGCTGGCGTGGATCGCGCTCTTGGTCCGGTTGATGTGCTTGACGAAGTCGACCAGCCCGCCCGGATAGTGGAACGTTCGGTGCTTGACCTTATGCGGCGCAACTGATTCCGCTGATTTTTCCTCTGCGGATTTGGGCGCTTCGGCGGTGTCGCTGACGATCTCGTCGACGACTTCCTCTCTGGTGACCCGCTCGTCGGAGAGGTTGATGGTCAGGCCCTTGTTCAGGAAGGCCATCTCCTGCAACCGGCGGGCCACCGTCTCGAAGTCGTAGTTGGTGGTCTCGAAGATGTTCGGGTCGGCCCAGAACCGGATCGTGGTGCCGGTCTTCTTGGTCTTGTCGCCCTTCTTCAGGGTGCCCGGGATGGAGTGGTCGTAGGTCTGGAACCACTCGAAGCCGTCGCGCCTGATGTCGGCTTCCAGCCGGCTGGACAGCGCGTTCACCACCGAGACACCCACCCCGTGCAAGCCGCCGGACACCGTGTAGGCGCCATCCTCGAATTTCCCGCCGGCATGCAGCACGGTCATGACGACGTCGACGGTGGGGATCCCGGTGTCGTGCATCTCCACCGGAATGCCACGGCCGTTGTCGGTGACCTCCACACCGCCGTCCTCCAGGATCCGGACGTCTACCGTGGTCGCGAACCCGGCCATCGCCTCGTCTACGGCGTTGTCCACCACCTCCCAGACGAGGTGGTGCAGGCCGCGCTCACCGGTGGAACCGATGTACATACCCGGGCGCTTGCGGACCGCTTCGAGTCCTTCGAGGACTTTGATGGAATCCTTGCCGTACTGATTTTGGGCAGGCACGTTGGATGGGTCTCCTTGGGTGTTTCTCGGGGGCTCGAAGGCCTGGGACCGGCGGCCCCGCGCGGATCACACCTAGTCTAGCGCCAAGGCCGCCCCGGACCGATTCTGCAAGGGCGTTTCTACACAGCTATCTGCGCCGTGTGCGGAATTTCTCGGTCCGTCCTGCGTCCTGACGCTTGACACGGGGCTTTTACGCTTTGTGACGGCCCTCAGCGCAACGGCGTCGGCTGACTCATCCGTAGGTGTCGCGTGGTCCTCGACCGGCGATGTGCAACGGGCCCTTGCGCCACGACGGGGCGGTCGGGCCGGTGATCCGCAAGCTGGTGACCACGCCGTGGCCCACCTCCGCCGCAATCTTGGCCAGCACCTGGTTCTGGACGAGACGTAGCTGGGTGGCCCACGCCGTCGACTCCGCCGTGACGCTGAGCACCCCGTCGCGCAGACCGGTCGGGGTCGAGTGTTCGGCGATGTGGGAGCCGACGACTTTCGGCCACTGACCGAATACCGCGCCCTCGGCAACCTTCGACGACCAACCGTTTTTCTTCGCGACGTCACGGGTGGCGCTGGCGAAAGGCTGCGGGTCGCGCGCATCGGGGCCGGGGCCGGACCAGCGCCGGCGACTCGCGCCGGCAACCCGCCGAGTCGGGGGCAACCGCCGACCGCGGCCGACGTCTTTGCCTTGGGTGCGGGCCGCGCCGCGGGCTTCTTCCAACACCCGTCGCACCAGGTCCATCCCCGGCATTCCGGTCAAAGGTTCGGGCGGTACAGCACCCGCCGTCTCGTCGTCATTCATCCCGTCACCACCGATATCGCTCCGTTGTCGTCGTCGTTCATCGCGATGTGCACCCAGTTGGCATCCCAGTCGCGCGGAATGTCGTCGGGTACCGCCGCAGTCACCAGCACCTGCTCCGCGGATCGGGCCACCGCGGCCAGCGCTGCGCGACGGGCCGAATCGAGTTCGGCGAATACGTCGTCGAGTAGCAGCACCGGGTCACTTCCCTCGGCACGAAGTAATTCATAGCCAGCCAGCCGCAGCGCCAGTGCCACCGACCACGATTCCCCGTGGCTGGCAAAGCCTTTCGCCGGTTGTTCACCCAGCAGCAGCTCGAGATCATCGCGGTGCGGGCCCACCAGACACACACCTCGCTCGAGTTCGGCGGTGCGTCGCGCCGCCATTTTTTCCAGCAGGGCCGCCTGCAGAGTCTCGACGTCCAACCGGTCGGGTTCGACCTCGATGCCAGTGCGGTAGGCGATCGTGACCGGCCGCGACGCCGGTGCCAGCAACTGGTAGCTCTTTTGCACTTCTGGCGCCAGCTCGTTGACCAGAGTCATTCGGGCGGACATTAATTCCGCGCCGTGCGCAGCCAGCTGCCGGTCCCACACATCGAGGGTGTCCAGCGCGCCTCGGTCGCCGCGAAGTCGCGCGCCGGACGCCGACTTCAACAGCGCCGTGCGCTGCCGCAGCGCCTTGTCGTAGTCGGCCCGGATTGCGGCCACCCGCGGACGCCGCAGCGCGGCCAGATCGTCGAGATATCGTCGGCGATCGCCCGGGTCGCCGCGGACCAATGCGAGATCCTCCGGTGCGAACAACACCGCCCGCAGCACGCCGACGACTTCGCGCGGACTGCGCACCGGCGAGCGATTCAGCCGCGCCTTGTTGGCCCGGCCTGCGGTGATCTCCAGGTCGACCGCGCATTCCCGGCCTTCGTTGACGACGATCGTCGACACCACCGCCCGTGCCGCACCGATCCGGACCAGCGGCGCGTCGGTGGCGACCCGGTGCGATCCCAAGGTCGACGAATACCACAAGGCCTCAACAAGATTCGTCTTACCGAAGCCGTTGGGGCCGACGAAGACGGTCCGCCCCGGTGGCAGCTCTAGCTCGACGTTCGCCCAGGACCGAAAGTCACGTAAGCCGAGCCGGCGGACATACACCTGAGGACTACCCGGGCAGACGAACCGGCATCAGCAAGTAGACGTAGTCCGTCTCAAGCGCCGGGAAGGGTCCGCTGCCAGTGGGTTGGACGTGGTCGCCGGCCGGTCGTAACACCGCTGGGCGGCTCGGCGTGGTGAACCCGAACGACACCCGATCCGAATGCAGTGAGCCCAAGCCGTCGGTGAGATACGTCGGGTTGAACGCGATGGTCAACGGTTCACCGGCGAACTGCGCCGCAACGGATTCCTCGGCGCGACCGACATCGTCGGCTCCGGCCGACAGCCGAAGCGTGTCGTCGTCGAATTCCATTCGGATCTGGGCGCCGCGGTCAGATACCAGAGCCACCCGCTTGATGGCCTCGATCAACTCGGCGACCACCACGGTCGCGACGGCGGTGTGTTCGACGGGCAGCAGTTGGCGGAATTTCGGAAAGTCCGCATCGAGTAGCCGGGTGGTGCTGCGCTTACCATTTCCGCTGATACCGAGCAACCCGTCTTTGCCGACGGCCGAGCCGGCACCCAACGACAGGTGCACGTCGGCCCCGTCGGTCCCGCTCTTGGCCACCTCAGACAGCGTCTTGGCCGGCACCAACACCGCGGCCTCGACGTCGGGGGCGGCCGCCGACCAGGTGAGCTCGCGGACAGCCAGCCGGAACCGGTCGGTGGCGGCCAGCACCACCGACTGGCCGGAGATCTCGACCCTGATGCCGGTCAGCATCGGCAACGTGTCATCGCGGCCGGCGGCAACCGCGACCTGGCCGATGGCCTCGGCGAACACCTCCACCGACAGCGCACCGGTCTCCTCGGGCAGCGTCGGCAGCGTCGGGTAATCCTCGACGGCCATCGTCGGCAACGAGAATTTCGCGTTGCCGCAGTTCAGCGAGACTCTGGTGCCCTCGACCGCCACCTCGACCGGCTTGTTCGGCAGCGCGCGGGTGATGTCAGAGAGCAACCGTCCTGACACCAAAGCTTTTCCCGGAGAACCTATTTCAGCCGCCAGGCGGACTTCGGCGGACACCTCGTAGTCGAATCCGGAAATTGTCAAGCCGTCATCGGAGCCGGTCAGCAGCACGCCGGCCAGCACCGGCACCGTCGGCCGGGACGGCAGGGTGCGCGCCACCCATGCCACTGCGTCCGCGAAATCGTCACGCACCAGGCGGAACTTCAAGTCGGTCAGGCCGACGGCGGTCGTCGCCACGTCCATTGCGTCCCTTCAATCACCTCGAACAGCACGGCTGACTTCAGCGGCTGCGGCCAGTCGCAGGCCAGTTGTCTACCGCCGACGGACGGCTGTGCCCGTAGTCGTTGCGACCACCGAACCGGCTGCCGAACCACAACCGTAGAGCGTCGGAGGCCATCTTGAAAGCTAAACGCAAGCGGGGACAGGCGGGTCTTGCCAGGCTCGCGACCGGGCTGTGCAGTGGTTCGTCCCCAACACCTTTTTCTGAAGAACAAATTAGTGAGAGATCTCAATAACAGTAATAAGGCCTGTGCAGCTTGTGCACAGCATGGTGTCTGGGCTGCTGGAAGTGCGGGGCGGGCTGTGCATGACATGGGGACGGTTCGGGGGTTTTGTGTGTACCGGTTGGGGGAGTGGCCGCGGTTGTGCATGGATCCGGGGTTCGCACGCCAGGTGTGGGCAGGTTGCGCACAGCCGCGTGCACAGGCTGGTGCTGTGGCTGGTGGTGCCGACGGTGCCGAAGTTTTTTGAAATTTCACGTGAAAAACGCCGGGTAGGGCGACAATACGTGTCCGACTAGCGACGCGACGCTCAGGTGGTCGCGACCGATCAGCGCTTGGAGCGCTGACGAATCCGGGTGGTGAGTTCTTTGACGTGATCGAAGACTTCACGGCGCTCAGCCATTTCGGACAGGATCTTCTTCTGGGCGTACATCACCGTGGTGTGATCGCGGCCGAACGCCTGCCCGATCTTGGGTAGGGAAAGATCGGTCAGTTCGCGGCACAGATACATGGCGATCTGCCGCGACTGGGCCAGCGCCCGGGTCTTGCCGGGTCCACGTAGTTCTTCCACCGTGGTGTCGAAGTACTCCGCGGTGGCGGCCATGATCGTGGCGGCGCTGATCTGCATGGTGCTGGCGTCGGCGATAAGGTCACGCAACACGATCTCGGCCAGGGACTTGTCGATCGGCGCCTTGTTCAGCGAGGCGAATGCGGTGACGCGAATCAACGCGCCCTCGAGTTCGCGGATGTTGCGCTGGATGTTGCTGGCAATCAGCTCGAGCACATCGTCGGGCACGTTGAGTCGCTCCATCTGCGCCTTCTTGCGCAAAATGGCGATGCGGGTTTCCAATTCCGGCGGCTGAACGTCGGTGATCAGCCCCCACTCGAACCGGGTTCGCAGCCGATCCTCAAGTGTCGCAAGCTGTTTGGGCGGACGATCGGAGGATATGACGATCTGCTTGTTGGTGTTGTGCAGAGTATTGAAGGTGTGGAAGAACTCCTCTTGGATCCCTTCCTTGCCTTCGATGAACTGGATGTCGTCGACGAGCAGCACGTCGACGTCGCGGTAGCTGCGCTTGAAGGCGACCTTGCGGTCGTCACGCAGCGAGTTGATGAAGTCGTTGGTGAATTCCTCGGTTGAGACGTACTTGACCCGCATTCCGGGGAAGAGTCGTTGCGCGTAGTTACCGGCGGCATGCAGCAGGTGCGTCTTGCCCAGACCCGACTCGCCCCAGATGAAGAGTGGGTTGTAGGCACGGGCCGGTGCTTCGGCGATCGCCAGCGCCGCGGCATGGGCGAACCGATTGGAGGCGCCGATGACGAAGGTGTCAAAGGTGTAGCGCCGGTTCAAGCTCAGGCCGGCTGCGGCGTCGGCGGCTTGGCTGTGAGGGCGCTCGGAGAAATACGACGGCCAACTCTGGTGTGCGCTGGCGAGAGCCTCGCCGTCTTCGTCGATCTCGTCGATCTCGTCGGTGTCTTCGAATGCCGGGTTGGCCCGGTCGTCGGAATCCTTAACGGCCAAGGGGGAGATGCGGACACCGAGTTCGATCTGGTGTCCGAGCCGTCGGCTCAGCGCATCGGTGATCTGGGGACGCAGGTGTCGTTCGATTTCGTTCTGCACGAAACTGCTCGGCACCGAGAGCAGGGCGAAACCTTCGGCGATGGTCAGGGGCTGCACCAGATTGAGCCACGCCCGCTGCTGCGGTGTCAGTGGCGACACGTACGGTGCGCCGACGGTTGCGGTGCCGTCGGTGGGGAGCTCACCGTTGAGTTCGGCGACCACCGCACTCCAGATCGTCGCGAAGTTGGATCCGGGGTCCTCGGTCAACGACGGGCCCCCCTGAACTGACGTGAAAGTTCGACCGATGGTTGCGACGACGAACTGTCCACACCGTTATCCACAGGTGTGGACAGGCCAGCGAGCAACGAGGCACAACACACCTCGGATAGCCCGCGGGATCGGCGCTCGAGACGTCCAGTGAATTGCAGCTGGCTAGGAGGCCGACCCGCCACCCTTACTTCGTTGTCCAGCGCCGCTTCGGTATGAAACAGCACCGACCGAAGCTAACAGCTTTGGCCGCTCGCAGCCAACCGTTCTGCAACATTTGAAACGGGTCGACGAAGATTGCCCGGCGGACCGCGGCGGCGGTCGATGGTTCACCGCGTCCAGACGCGCGCTTGGCGTAGTTTGACCGGGCGAACGCCGGTCAGTACCCTCAAACAGTCGTCCCGGAAGTGGGCGATGCGGCTGCGATCCGGACGATCGGTCCGGAGTGCGCGTCGGCTACCAGCAAGGCATGAAGCTTATCGAGACGTCGTGGGGACACGTGTGACCCACCGGCACGGGGGACCGGGTCGGGCGCGACGCCAGAGGCAGCAAGGAGAGAGTCGTGGCAAAGGGCAAGCGGACCTTCCAGCCGAACAACCGGCGCCGTGCCCGCGTGCACGGATTCCGGCTGCGCATGCGGACCCGCGCCGGCCGGGCCATCGTGTCGAGTCGGCGCAGCAAGGGCCGTAGTTCGCTGACTGCCTGATCTTTCGGTGCAACGGCGGTGCTTTCCGCGCGTAACCGCATGAGGCGGTCGACCGATTTCGACGCAACGGTCAAGCGGGGAAGGAAAGCCGTTCAACCGGACATGGTCATCTACATGCGGCGTGCAACCGGCGATCCCAAATTCGGGCTGATCGTTTCGCGATCGGTCGGTTCGGCTGTCGAACGACACCGGTTGTCCCGTCGGCTGCGTCACGTCGCGCGCGACCTGCTGGCCGATCTCAACGGTTCCGAGCACGTGGTGATTCGTGCGCTTCCCAGTAGTCGCGGTGTCGGGTCGGCCCGCTTGGGCGAGGAGCTGCGAGCCGGTCTGCGTCGTATCGCAGCGGCAGGGCGTACCCGGTGAACGGCATAGCGTCAGGGTTGCGCGGCGCGCAGTCTGCTGTCGTCCGCGGCGCCATCTTCGTCATCCAGCTGTACCGGCACACAGTGTCTCCCTTGCGATTGCCGACGTGTCGCTTCACCCCGACGTGCAGTCAGTACGCAGTCGACGCGTTGGCCGAGTACGGGTTGATTCGGGGGAGTTGGCTGGCGACCGTCCGGCTGGCGAAGTGCGGTCCGTGGCATCGGGGAGGATGGGATCCGATACCGGAGCGCCAGCGAGCCACGGTCCGAGACCGGGAGAACCCAGCAACGCCAGGGGCCCGTCGTTGCTAAGGAAGAGTGATTCTGTTGTCTTTTGATCCGTTCAGCCTGGACTACTTCTATTACCCGGTCTCGGCGATCATGTGGCTCTGGTACAAGGCCTTCGCCTCGGTGCTGGGAGCGACGAACTTCTTGGCCTGGACGCTGTCGGTGGTGTTTTTGGTCTTCACCCTCCGGGCGATTCTGTACAACCCTTTCGTTCGGCAGATCCGGACCACGCGGCAGATGCAGGAGTTGCAGCCACAGATCAAGGCGCTGCAGAAGAAGTACGGCAAGGACCGGCAGCGGATGGCGTTGGAGATGCAGAAGCTGCAACGCGAGCACGGGTTCAATCCGATTCTCGGCTGCCTGCCGATGCTGGTTCAGGTGCCGGTTTTCCTCGGGCTCTATCACGTGTTGCGCTGCTTCAACCGGACCTCGAGCGGTATCGGCCAGCTGGGTTTGTCGCCCGAGCACAACCGGTCACTCGGCAACTACGTCTTCAGCGCGCAGGACGTCGGGTACTTCTTGGACGCCAACCTGTTCGGTGCGCCGCTGGGCGCGAGCATGACGCAGAGGGGTGCAAGCCTGGCGGCATTCCAGGGTTTTGACTTCAGCCGCCCCGCGGTCGTGGCGGTGGGCACCCCGGTGATGATCCTGGCCGGCATCGCGACCTACTTCAACAGCCGCGCGTCGGTGGCCCGGCAGAGCGTGGAGGCCGCGGCCAACCCGCAGACCGCGATGATGAACAAGCTGGCGCTCTACGTATTTCCCCTCGGCGTGGTGGTCGGTGGACCGTTCCTGCCGCTGGCGATCATCTTCTACTGGTTTGCGAACAACATCTGGACCTTCGGTCAACAGCACTACGTGTTCAGGATGATCGAACGGGAAGAAGAAGAGAAGAAGCGCGAGGAGATCGAACGGCGGGCTGCGAATGCACCGGTGCCGGGGGCAAAGCCGAAGCGGTCGGCGGCCAAGGCGGCGGTGAGCGGCGACGGCGAGGATCCCGCCACCGAGTCGCCGCAGCCCGACAGCGCTAACCGCACGCCGCGGCCGGGCGCCAAGCCGAAGAAGCGCGGGCGCTAAAACACCACTGCCGGATTATCGAATCGGAAAGCAGACTTCACCGGGTGAGGCCCGGCACGGGAAGGGAAGCAGGCACGAGATGACAGACACCGAAACAGCGTCCAACGGACCTGGCGCGTACGACGCGCCGGCCCAGGACGAGTTGGAAGGCGCTTCCAACGGCGCCGCGCCGGCCGAGGACGACGGCGAGGCTGTGGTCGAGGGCGATCAGGAAGAGCGATTGGTCGCCGAGGGAGAGATCGCCGGCGACTACTTGGAGGAACTCCTCGACCTCCTCGACTTCGACGGCGATATCGACCTGGATGTCGAGGGCAGCCGCGCGATCGTGAGCATCGACGGTAGTGACGACCTGACCAAGTTGGTCGGCCGCAAGGGTGAGGTGCTCGACGCGCTGCAGGAGTTGACCCGACTGGCCGTGCACCACAAAACGGGTGTACGCAGTCGGCTGATGCTCGACATCGCGAGCTGGCGTCGGCGCCGTCGCGAGGAGCTGGCCGCGTTGGGGGACAAGGTCGCCAAGCGTGTACTCGAAAGTGGCGAACGCGAAGAACTCGCACCGATGACACCGTTTGAGCGCAAGATCGTCCACGATGCCGTCGCCGCCGTCGATGGGGTGCACAGCGAAAGTGAGGGCGTCGAGCCGGCGCGCCGCGTCGTTGTCCTAGCCGACTGATACCAAGCGCATAGTTACACCCATGTAGTTCGGGTTCGCCTCACCAGCGGGTACGGACGGGAGGAATGTTTCACGTGAAACATGTCGATTCCCGCGACCGCGAGGGTCCGCTCCTGCCGGTGCCGGATACGGCAGCACCGATATTCGGCGATCGGCTGAACCTCGCCGAACGCTACGCACAATTGCTCGCGACGGTAGGCGTGGAGTGGGGTCTGCTGGGTCCACGCGAGGTCGACCGCATCTGGGACCGACATCTGTTGAACTGCGCGGCCGTTGCCGAGCTCGTCGAGCCGGGCGAACGGATTGTCGACATTGGTAGTGGCGCCGGGCTACCGGGACTCCCGATGGCGATCGCAAAACCCGGCCTGCGGGTCGTGCTGGTCGAGTCGTTGTTGCGGCGCACTGAATTCCTCCGGATGGTGATCGACGAACTCGGCCTCGACGTCGAGGTGGTCCGCGGCCGGGCCGAGGATTCCGAGGTCCGAACGCGGGTCTGCGGCGCCGACGCCGTGACGTCGAGGGCCGTGGCATCGCTCGACAAGCTGGCTCGCTGGAGCCTGCCGTTAGTACGCCAAGGCGGCCAGCTGCTGGCGATCAAAGGGGAGCGTGCCGCCGATGAGCTGCGTGAGCATCGGCGTGTGCTGGGCAAGTTAGGTGCCGCGGACGCCAGGGTGGTGGAATGTGGCGTGAGTCTTTTATCCCCGCCGACAACGGTGGTGGTGGCTCGGCGGGAGAAGCCGGAACCGCTCCGGAATCCGCCGCGCCGACGATCGAGCAGGGAGAGCCAATGAGCGCGCCATACAACCCCTTCGGCCCAGGCGCCGGCGCGGTTTCACGTGAAACATCGTTGTTGGACACACCGATCGGAGCCGCCGCCGAGCGGGCGATGCAGGTGCTCTCCAAATCCTGCGCACCGCTGAGCCGCCCACCGCAGCGCCGCCTCTTCACCATCGCCAATCAGAAGGGCGGCGTCGGGAAGACGACGACGGCAGTCAATCTTGCGGCCGCCCTGGCCGTCCAAGGACTGCGGACTCTCGTCGTCGATCTCGATCCGCAGGGCAATGCGAGCACCGCGCTGGGCATCGAGGACCGGCACTCCGGAACCCCGTCGTCGTACGAAGTGCTTCTCGGTGAGATACCGCTCAAGGATGCGATGCGGAAGAGCCCGCACAGCGACCGGCTTTTCTGCGTACCGTCCACCATCGACTTGGCCGGCGCCGAGATCGAGTTGGTCAGCATGGTGGCCCGCGAAAATCGGTTGCGCACCGCACTCGCCGAACTCGACCGGCTCGATCCGGCAGCCCCCTTCGACTACGTCTTCATCGACTGCCCGCCGTCGCTGGGGCTGCTGACCATCAACGCATTAGTCGCCGCACCGGAGGTGCTGATCCCGATCCAGTGCGAGTACTACGCGCTGGAGGGAGTATCGCAGTTGATGAACAACATCAACCTGGTCAAGGCGCACCTGAATCCCGGTCTGAACGTCACCACCGTCATCCTCACCATGTACGACGGGCGGACCAAGCTGGCCGACCAAGTGGCCGACGAAGTCCGCCGCTTCTTCGGTCCCAAGGTCCTCAAGACCGTGATCCCGCGCAGCGTCAAAGTCTCCGAAGCGCCGGGCTACGGCATGACGATCATCGATTACGATCCAGGTTCCCGCGGCGCGCTGAGTTACCTCGACGCCAGCCGCGAGATCGCCGAGCGGGGTCTGACGACAGCTGATGGAGGGGACCAACGATGACTCCACCGACGCGCAAGAAGGGCGGCTTGGGCCGGGGGCTCGCCGCATTGATTCCCACCGGGCCGCCCGACGGGGAGAGTGACCCGGCGCACCGCGGGGGTCCCCGTATCGGCGACGCGGCCGCCGACATTCTGATGGGGGGCCCTCCGGCCGCGCCCGGGTCGGATGTCGGCGCGGTGTATCGCGAAATCGACCCGATTCAGATCGAGCCGAATCCGCGTCAGCCGCGGCAGGTCTTCGACGAAGAAGCGCTCTCCGAACTCGTGCACTCCATCCGCGAGTTCGGGCTCATGCAGCCGATCGTGGTCCGCGACCTCGGTGCGCCGTCCAGCCCGCGCTACCAACTCGTGATGGGGGAGCGGCGGTGGCGCGCGGCCCAGACCGCCGGTTTGACGGCGATCCCTGCGATCGTGCGGGAGACCGCCGACGACAACCTGCTACGCGACGCCCTCCTAGAGAACATCCACCGGGCACAGCTGAATCCATTGGAGGAAGCGGCGGCATACCAGCAACTGCTCGACGAGTTCGACGTCACCCACGACGAATTGGCGGCCCGGATCGGCCGGTCCCGTCCGGTGATCTCCAACATGATCCGGTTGCTGCGGTTGCCGATTGCCGTCCAGCGCCGAGTGGCCGCGGGCGTACTGTCGGCCGGCCATGCCCGGGCGCTGCTGTCGCTCGAAGCCGGAGCGGAGGCACAGGAGGCGCTCGCCGCACGGATCGTCGCCGAAGGGCTGTCGGTCCGGGCGACCGAGGAGGCGGTCACGGTCGCCAACCGCAGCGAGCCCAGCAAGCCGTCGTCGCCGAAACGCAAGCCGATCCACATGCCCGGACTGCAAGATATCGCCGAACAACTGTCGGGCGCCTTCGACACCCGTGTCACGGTCAGCCTGGGCAAGCGCAAGGGCAAGATCGTAGTCGAGTTCGGCTCGGTGGACGATTTACAACGCATTGTCGACCTGATGAGCCCGTCCTAGAGCTACCGGGCCGTTACGTCACTGTGACACTCCGCCCGACCCGGCCGCGCTGATATGTCGAGAACTGTCGAATCTACCTGTGCGCTAAGCGATTTCGCCATAAGCACTCGGCCCGACCGAAAGCACCGGAGAACGGACTTGACACCTCGCATCCGCCGGAATCAGGACGGGGTCCGCCTGGGTTCCGTGGCCGTCGGCAGCGGGGTACGCTCATCTGCGGGGTGGGGGACCACCCGCGCGCGGGGAAGACGGACCGCAATGGACCGCCCCCACGGAGGCCCAGGAGTCTAGTGACCGCTCGAATCACACCGCTGCGACTCGAAGCCTTCGAGCAGCTTCCAAAGCATGCGCGCCGCTGCGTCTATTGGGAAGTCGACCCCGCGACGCTCGATCAACAACATCAGCTCGCCGACCCCGAATTCGAAAAGGAAGCGTGGCTGTCGATGGTCATGCTGGAGTGGGGATCGTGCGGTCAGGTTGCCTTCGCGCCCGCCACCGACTGCGCCGAACCGGAATCGGCGTGCCTGGGCTACGCCTTCTACGCTCCGCCGCGTACCGTCCCGCGAGCCCGCCGATTTCCGACGGCGCCGGTATCACCCGACGCCGTCCTGTTGACCTCGATGCGGGTCGAGCCCGGTCCCGGCGCGGACCAATTGCCCTACAGTCTCGTCGCGCAGGTGGTCGAGGAGTTGGTCAGGCGCGGCGTGCGCGCGCTGGAAGCATTCGGCCGAACCGAGGGCGTCGCCGATTTGGCGAGCGCGCCGGACGTCGATCCCGAGCTGCTGCCGGTGCTCGAAGTGCTGGGGGACTGCTCGGCCGAGCAATGCGTGATCGATGCCGAGTTCTTGCTCAACGCGGGATTCGTTGTGGTGGCTCCACATCCGTACTTCCCGCGGTTGCGGCTGGAGTTGGACAAGGGCCTGGGCTGGAAAGCGGAAGTCGAGGCGGCACTGGAGCGGCTGCTGGAGAGCGCGTCGTTGCAACAACCGGTCGCAGCGGGAGCGCGCAGCGGCGCTTCGGCGTCTGCTAAGAACCGCTGGCCCGGCCGGTCTGCTCGACCGCCAGTTCGTGGGCCAGCAGCTCGGCGAACGTGAATGTGCCTGTGGGCCGGTCGTTCTTGCCGAGCAGGTAGAGCCGTTTGACGGCCGCCAGAATTCCCTCGGCGATCGCGTCGCGGGTCTGCGTAGTGGTCAGCATCGCGCGGTCCCGCGGGTTGGTGATGTAGCCGACGTCGACCTGCACGGTGGGCATCCGGGTCAGCCGCAGCAGATCCCAGGTCCGCCCGTGGCTGCGGCAATCCCGTAAACCGGTGCGCGCCACCACTTCTCGCTGGACAAAGTCGGCAAGACTGCGGCCAATGGTGGAGACCGAACCGTGTGAGTTGCCGAAATGAAACGAGGCGACCCCGCCGGCCGAGGGGCTGGGCTGGGATTCACACCGCAGGCTGATCATCAAGTCGGCGCCGACGGCGTTCGCCGTCGCGGCGCGCTCGTGGTCCGACGGGCTGCGATTGGTGGGCCGCGACAGGAAGGTCTCCATGCCGATCGCGGTCATCCGACCTTCGAGGCGACTTGCCAAGTCCCACAAGATGTCCGCTTCGCTGATCGGACCCTCCGGCCCGTGGGCGATCAGACCGTGATCGGTGCCGCCGCGACCGGGATCGATGATGATCCGCTTGCCCGATAACCGCGGGCCCGATCGGCGCACCAACTCCTCTTCGCGAATCGCATGCAGTGAGCCGCCGGTGACTCGCGAACTGAGAAAATACAACGACCGCAACGTCTCCGGGCCGCAGATGCCGTCGGCGTACAGGCCGTACTCGCGCTGGTAGGACATCAGACCGCTATGGGTCTGCAAGCCGAAGTACCCGTCGACCAAGCCGGTGTAGAAGCCGAGATCCTGCAGCCGGGCCTGCAGCGTCGCCACGTCGTCGCCGTACATCGGCGCACCGAACTGGTGGTGCAGGGTCCGAGCGCCCAATCGATAGGACGCTTCACGCAACGCACGGTGGGTGGCTTCGCCGACGATACCGTCGACCAGCAGGCCGCGATGCTGCTGAAACGCCCGAACCGCATGGTCGAGATCGGCGTCGAAGACATCGGCTGCGACGTGACATCCGGTGCGCAGGTCCGTGTCCGCGTCGCCAAGATGACCGAGCGCGATCAGCGCGGCGCGGATCTCGGCGACCGAAGCGCTACGGTCGCCACGGCGCAGCTGATCGCCGTCGCCGCGGTGCGGTCTTGACATTGCAAGGCCTCCGGTGAGCCGTGTGCGCCGCCCTGCCGCTTTTTGACAGGCTTGGCGGTATTGTCTCAGACGCTCGGCGATTTAGGGAAACGCCAGGCTGATCGCGCCGAGCTAGCCGAGGCCCGGCACAGCGTCGGAAAGCTCACGCAACAGCGCCGCTTTGCCCTTGGCGCCGACGATCCGTTTGACCGGCTGGCCGTCCTGGAACAGGATCAGCGTCGGGATCGAGACGACGTCGAAGTTGCGAGCGGTCTCGGGATTGGCGTCGACGTCCAGTTTGGCGACGGTCAAGTGGCCGGCGGCGTCCGCCGCAATCTCGGCCAGCACCGGCGCGACCATCTTGCACGGCCCGCACCAGGTAGCCCAAAAGTCGACCAGCACAGGTCTTTTGCTGGACAACACGTCGCTGTGGAACGAAGCGTCGGTAACGTCCACGGGTGTTCCGGCCGACTCGGTCTGTGTCATTGCGGGTACTCCAATCAAAGGGTTGCTGTCGCCGGTTCTCCGGCGGCCTTGGTCTGGGTGCGCTCACCCGGGTCCGCTTGCTCGGCCAGCCAACGCTCGGCGTCGATGGCGGCCGAGCACCCGGTGCCGGCGGCGGTGACGGCCTGCCGGTAGGTGCGGTCGACCACGTCGCCGGCGGCAAACACACCGGCGGCGGAAGTGTAGGTCGTGTGGCCCCGGACCAGCACGTAGCCGTCCTCGTCGAGGTCGACCTGGCCGCGCACCAGCTCTGAGCGCGGGTCGTGGCCGATGGCGACGAACACCCCGGTCACCGGCAGGGTCGATGCCTTGCCGGTCACCGTGTCGCGCAGTTCCAGGCCGGTCACGGTGTTCTCGCCCTGGACGGACACCACGGCGCTGTTGGTCAGGAACGCGATCTTGTCGTTCGCGCGCGCGCGGTCGAGCATGATCTTCGAAGCCCGAAACTCGTCGCGGCGGTGCACCAGGGTGACGCTGCGCGCGAACTTCGTCAGGAACGTCGCCTCTTCCATGGCCGAGTCACCACCGCCGACCACGGCAATGTCCTGGTCCTTGAAGAAGAACCCGTCGCACGTCGCACAGGAGCTCACACCGCGGCCGAGCAGCTCCTGCTCACCTGGTACGTGCAGGTAGCGGGCCGCGGCACCCATGGCCAGAATCACGGCACGAGCGTGCAGGGTTTCACCCTCGGATGTCGTGACAGATTTCACCGGGCCGTCCAGCGACACCGACTCGACATCCTCCATGCGCAAGTCGGCGCCGAAGCGCAGCGCCTGCTCGCGCATCTGGTCCATCAACTCGGGACCTTGGATGCCCTCCCGGAAACCCGGGAAGTTCTCCACCTCGGTTGTCGTCATCAGCGCCCCGCCGAACGCGGTTCCCTCGAAGACCACCGGAACCAGTTGTGCACGAGCCGCGTAGAGCGCCGCGGTGTAGCCGGCAGGCCCGGAGCCGACGACGATCACGTCATGAACGGTTGAGGAACTCATTGCACCCTTTCCGATACTTGAAACCCGTGTCACTGGAACGTCAGGGTAGGCGGTGCTGTTCCCGCGGAACATTACGGACGGTGCACGAGCCTGTCAGCCGACAGGCCGGTGTTGACTGAACTACAGGTCGGCGCCACCGCGAGCGCGGCCAGGGCGCCGTCGCCGGGCAACACCAGCAGGACGGCCGGATGACCGCCGATGTCGATCGGACGGGCACCGAGCACCGGGGCGTTCGCCGGGTAGCCCAGGCCGGCCAGGCAGGACGCGCGACGGCGCGGATCGGTCAGCGGCCCGAGGTCCGGGGCGCGGTCCAGCAGCGCGAGAATCTGCTGATCCGACAGCGGAATCGTCTGCGGCGGCCGCGACACCGTGATGTGTTCGATGGTGGTGGGCCGGCTCGGCAGCGGTGCCGGCGCGGTGATCAGCGCGCGGGTGCCGAGCCACGCCGCGACGGCCACCGCGGCCAGGCCTGTCGCAGCCACTGTCATCCGCGCCGCGGGAGGTAGCCGCCCGCGTTGCACCGAATGCGCCGCGCGCAGGCCGGCGCCGATGCCGTCGACAACCTCGGGGTCGACCGGTGGCGCCGAGGACGCGTCGGAGCCCAACGCGGCGACCTCGCGCCGCACCCGGTTCAACGCCGCCATTCTCTGGCGGGCGTCCGGGTCGGCCCGGATTCGCCGGCGCAGCCGTGCCGCGGCGTCGTCGTCGAGCAGGCCGGCCTGCAGGGCCGCCAGCGAAGCGGCACTCGGCGCATCGTCACGTCCGTCGGGATCCATCTCCGTCAGTGTCCTCGACCTCGTCGCGGCCATGAAGGGCCGGACCCGGACCAAGATTATCTGCGCAGCCACCCGGCGTGCAGTTCGAGGCGACATGGGCGGCGTCGCTACCACACCCCGGCGTGCGGCTAGTCGGCCGAACGCTGCGGGGCGGGGTCGACCTGCAAGTAGCCGAGGATCGTGGCGAGCCGGACCCGGGCGCGGGCACAGCGACTCTTCACCGTGCCCTCGGCCACCCCTAACAGGCGGGCGGTGTCGGCGATCGAGTAGCCGTGCATGTCGACCGCGACCACCGCGGCGCGCTGCTCGACGGGCAGACGCATCAGCGCCCGCTGCACCGCGACCGCCGTGTCGACCTGCGCGGTTCTATCCGGGACGGGGTAGCTGTCGTCGAGGACGGTGGTCGGTTGAGTCTTGTTGCGCCGCAACCTATCCAGACAGGCGTTGACGACGATGCGATGCAGCCAGCTGCTCACCGCGGCATCGTGCCGAAACGACCCGGCGCCGCGGTGCGCAGACGCCATCGCTTCCTGCAGTGCGTCCTCGGCGTCCTCGGTGCAACGGCTTGTCAGCCGCGCGACTCGGTGCAGTTGCCGATGGTGGCGGTAGAACAGTTCCTCGAAGGCGAAGCGGTCTCCCGCGACATGCGCTGCCAGCAGTTCAGCATCGCTGCGTTGTCCGGGGCGTTGCCGGCGAACCTTCGTGGAGCCCACCGCCGGACAGTAACCAATCGACCGCTGCCCGGCACTTCACCCGATCAGGCCGGTCAGGACTTGGCTTGGACGGTGATGTCGGAGATGCTGGCGCGGCTGGCCCCGTTCTCGGTTCCGAGCGTCGAGATCCACACCAGCACATACTGCGTCGGCGAGGACGCATTGACCGGAATGGTGTTGTGCCCCGGGTGCATCGCGGTCGGCCGGGACAGCACCGCGGTGTCTTCGAGCGCGCCCGGGGTGGCCGTCGCCGACGAGCGGATCTGGATCGCCGTCCCGTTGCTGGCCAGGTCGACGTTGACGGCACCGACCACGGTCGGTCGCGGCAGCTTCAGCAGCAGGCCCACGCCGCTCTTGAAGCCGGGGAACGGCGCCGGGTCGTGGTAGATGTCGGTCTGCCATGCGGTGCCCGGGTTGCCGTCGATCGCGAGCGAAGCCGAGGCGGGGTTGTCGGCCTCACCGCCGGGGGAGTACACCGTCGCGCTGATCGGCTTGATGATGCTGCCCGCTGCCGCAGCGGAACTCGAACTGGTCGAGGGCCCGTTGAGGCCCCGCTGGTCCTTGTCGAGGCCGCCGACGTTGCTGAACATCTTTCTCAGC
>Ga0080006_1136905_pt1 | contig 95418 bp, 65 predicted proteins | sample RS3BMetagenome_FD_69209 | JGI IMG/M metagenome (GOLD analysis project Ga0080006, IMG submission 69209) | Ferric oxide microbial mat and aquatic microbial communities from Rainbow Spring, Yellowstone National Park, USA - RS3B (SPADES... ... | reverse complement strand
AGACATGGCGTCGTGGTGACCACCGGACCACGTCAGCGCGGACCACCGTCACCAACGAGTGCTGCCGAACCGTGGTCAAGGAGTGTTGCCGCTCGGTGTGCAAACAGCGGTGCCGCTAACAGGTGTGCTCGAACTCTGTCGAGTCGAGCACCAATGTCTCCGGCCAGGAAGTCTCCCGGTAGTCAGCAGACACCACCGGCCCGAGCTGATGGAGCCACTCTGCGACCAGCGCTCCGTTGACGACGGTGGAGCGGGACCGGGACCACTCCCTCGTAGGCCCCCAGGGTTGGGCCCGTATCCGTTGGGCAGTCTCGGTGCAGGACGAGCCGTTGCCAGTCCCTACCAGTGAGGACGCAATCTCTCGCACCAGGTAGTCAAAGCGCCATGGAACTGCTGGCCCTTCAGGATGCGATGGGCCTGTCGCACTCCTGGCAGTAACTGGCAGTGGCGTGGGTATGGCTCATCACCCCGAGGAAGCGATGGAACTCCCCGTCCGGACCGATACAGCGCCACCGCTGGCGTGGACGCAGAGTGCGTTGCTGGACACCATCACGGACTACCCGGTAGTCGTCTGTGCGTGCCCCGGTCGAGGGCAGATCTGCGTGCGCGGCATGGTCGTGAACTATCGGCGCACCCCTCCTGGCCCTAAAGCTCTACCTCACCCCAAGAGCAAGGGGGCCCGGGGCACCTCCCGGGGTCACCCCCCGGGCGTATCGCCTGGGGCCACCGGAGCTCCCGGTGCCCGATCCCGGAGCGCTCCGACCCACGGGGTCGCCGCAGCGCACGCGGACGCACTCCGCCGGCGGGGTGGCGAGGCAGGGTTGCGGTGGAGTGGTGGAGCGGTGGGGACGGAGGGGGTCGAACCCTCACTTGGGGCGGTTTAAGCGCCCTGCCTCTGCCAGTTGGGCTACGTCCCCGGACGGACCGACTGTAGGTCCCGGGTGGCCCCCGGAAGGACCGACTGTAGGTCCCGGGTGGCCCCCGGTCCGGTCCGGGGACCACCGGCGCGAGGGTGGCCGGAAGGGGGGCCGGCCGGCAGCGGATCGGCCCAGGGGTGCGCGTCCCACGACCGTCACTCGGATCGGTGTCCGGACCGGGGGTCGACGATCGTGGCCACGGCGGCCAGCTCGGCGGCCCTCGGGTCGTCGACGGGGTGGACCAGCCCCGCCGCATCCCGCCAGGGGCCGAGCACCGTGGTGGGACGGAACGCCGGGTCCCAGTGGGTCCACGGCACCGTGCCCTCACCGGGACGGTCGTAGTCGGGCACGCCACTCCGGGCGAAGGCGGTCCAGGCCTGCCGGACGATCGCCGACAGGGCGAAGGCGTCCTCCCCTCCACCCGAGAACGCCTGGACGACCGGGTTCTTCAGGGTCCCGAACACGAACGGGATCTCCAGGGCATGGCACGAACCGAGTACACCGTCGAAGGCCGGTGACTCCCACGTGAACAGGTACGAATACGTGCCCACTCCCGCCTCGGCGGCGTGGTGATGGGCGTCGGCCAACCGGGTCGAGCCGACACGGAAGACGAACTCGGTGGCGATGGCCGACCACAGGTCGCGAGGGGCGACGGGCTCGCCACGAGCCCGACGGGCCGCCTCCACGGCGGCACCCACCCGCTGCACCGCGTCGTCGTCGTCGGTGATCCGGCGCATCCACCGTCGCAGTCCGTCCATGGTCAGCGACGCGATCTTCGGGTCACCCAGGGCGAAGAACGCCGACTCGTCACGGTTCGTCCCGATCAGCAGCGGCACGGAGGCGGACGATCCGGCGGTCACCGCCTCGATCGGCACCCGGGGGACCAGGCCCCCGTCGACCACCGGCGTCATCAGCAGTCCGGCGGCGAGTTCGGCCCCCGCGTCGAATTCGCCGGCCACCGCCACCAGCTGCTCGGCCGGGACCCCGAGCAGGCCCTCGCGGGTGCAGGGCACCCCCAGGTACGCGGCCAGGCGCTCGGCACGGTCGGCGGCCACGCCCACCGAGCACGTGTACGGCGGTCCGCTCTCGACGATGGCCCGGTGGAAGAGCCCGGCCGCCGCCGGCACGGCCAGGAGCGTGGCGACGCTCATACCACCCGCCGACTCGCCGAACAGGGTCACGTTGCCGGGATCGCCCCCGAAGTCGCCGATGTGCTCGCGCACCCACGCCAGCGCGGCGACCTGATCGGCCAGGCCCCAGTTGCCGCAGCCCGACCAGTCCTGGCCGTCCAGCCACGTCTGGCCCTCGTCCTCGAGCGACGGATGGGCGAGGAAGCCCAGCAGGCCGAGGCGGTAATTGAGGGTGACGACGACCACGTCACCCTCCGACGCCAGCACGCCGCCCCGGTAGAGGCCGGACGAGCCGGTCCCCGTCATGAACGACCCACCGTGTACCCACACCATGACGGGACGCCGCGCGCCGTCGAGGCCGGGGGTCCACACGTTGAGGTTGAGGCAGTCCTCGGCGTACTCGCCGGGCGCACCGCCGAGGGCCTGGTCCATGACGCCCTGGGCCTGGGGAGCCACCGGCCCGAACCTGTCGCAGTCACGGACGCCGACCCACGGCTCGGGTCGGGCCGGTGGCCGCCAGCGACGGTCCCCGGCCGGTGAGGCGGCGTAGGGGATACCGCTGAACGACCAGACGCCGTTGCGCTCCACGCCCCGCACGCGGCCACCCCGGACCTCGACCACTCCGTGCGTCACGACGACCTCCAGTTCGCGCGAAAACCTGCCGATGCTGACTGCAACTTACCCAGGAGTGGGTCCCGGCCACGTTGCGGGCAGGGACCCGCAGTCCGACGACTTCCGATTCCTGCGTTCCGGCACCATCCGTCCACCCAACGTCCAGATACGAAGAAATCACTCATGACCTGCTGTTTTTCTGACCTCCCGCCATTGTCTCGGCCCATCGGGGGCGATACCGTTCAGGGGTGGCCCCGATGACGACACGACGCCCCCGCGCCAGGAGCTTGGCCGCTCTCGTCGCGGTCGTCTGCTCGTCGCTCGTGCTCACCACCGCCGCCACCTCGCTGCTCGGGACCGGGTCGGCGGGCGCCGCCGGGAGCGCCACGGTGTCCGGGTCCACGACGACCACCTCGCCCACCCAGGGTCAGATCACGTCCGGTGAGGCCCAGGTGGCCGTCATCGAGACCCAGATCGCCCAGCAGCAGGCGACGGTCGACGCAGCCAGTGAGGCCTACGACCGGTCGGTCGCCGAGCTCGACGCCACGAAGACGGCCCTCGACGCCACCGACACCCAACTGGCCGCCCAACGGGCCAGACTGGCCGCGGCCGAGGGCGTGCTCCGCAAGGACGTCATCCGGTCCTACATCAGCGGCACCTCCTCGGTGGCCGTCGCCAAGCTGTTCGCCACGCAGAGCGGAAGCGACCAGACCCGCTCCCTCTACGAGCACCTCGGTATCGGTGACCTCTCCGCCGAGGTGTCCCGGGTCCAGGCCGGCCAGCGGGCGCTGAGCGGTACCCAGGCGAAGCTGCAGAACGAGGAGCGGAGCCAGCAGACCCAGGCCGCCGCCGCCGACCAGGCCGCCCGCCAGGCCCAGGCGGCGTCTGCGCTCTCCGAGGCCACGCTCGCCCAGGTCAAGGGCAGCCTCGCCCATGCGATCGCCCAGCAGGCGGCGGCCCAGGCCGCCGCTGCGGCGGTCGCTGCGGCCGGCGCCTCCACGGCATCGGCTCGCCAACAGGCCGCCGCGCAGGCCTCCCAGGCGGCCCAGGTGGCCAGCACGGTGAGCGGTGGGAGTGCGGCCGCCACCAGCGCCACCCAGTCGGCCAACCAGGCGGCCGGCTCGGGGGCCGGTGCGGGGGGCACCCCGGGTTCCGGGGGTTCCGGGGGTTCCGGGGGTAGTGGCGGCGGCGGCGGCGGCGCGGGTGGTGGCGGCGGTGGGGGTCCGTCCGGTGGCGGTGGCGGTGGCGGTGGCGTGGCCAGCGGTGGCCAGAACGCGGCCGGGCTGGCCGCGGTGCACGCGGCCATGCAGTACATGGGCGTCCCCTACGTGTGGGGAGGTGCCAGCAGTTCCGGACTCGACTGCTCCGGACTGACAATGCTCGCCTGGGCCGCCGCCGGGGTGTCGCTGCTGCACTCGGCCGCACTCCAGTACGACGAATCCACCCATGTGAGCCTCCAGGCCCTGCAGCCGGGCGACCTCCTCTTCTACGACCTGGACGGCACCGGCATCGACCACGTCGTGATGTACGTGGGGCCGACGCTCGACGGTCGGGCCACCGCCTACGGCTCGGGGACCATCATCCAGGCGGCCCACACCGGCACCGTGGTCACCTTCGACCCGCTCTGGTACTTCGGACTCGTCGGTGCGGCACGCCCGTGAGCGCCACCGGGTCGCCGGCACCCGCCCGATGACCGGCCGGCAGGGGCGACTCACGGCCCGCCGCCGGGGTCGACCCGTCCGGATGCGACGGTGAGCATCGAGCTCACCGTCGTCGTGCCGGCCTACAACGAGGACCACCGCCTCGCCGCCGGCATGGCGCGCTTCGAGGCCGCGGTGTCCGCCGGTGCGGTCGATCTCGAGCGCACGGAGGTCGTGGTCGTCGACGACGGCAGCACCGACGGGACGGCCGCGGTGGCCGGCAAGCTGCTGGCGACCCTTCCCCACCAGCGGGTGGTGCGACTACCCGTCAACCGGGGGAAGGGTGCCGCCGTGCGCGCCGGCATCGCCAGCGCCCGGTCGCCGTACACCGCCTACATGGACGCCGACATGGCGATCGACCCGCTGGCCATCCCCCTCCTTCTCGACGGACTGGTGCGTGCTGACGTCGTCGTCGGCAGCCGGGCGCTGCGCGACTCCATGGTGGAGACCACCTATGCGGTGCGCACCCTCCTCAGTCGCCTCTTCAACGATGTCGTGACGGCCGGGACCGGCCTGGGGCTGAAGGACACCCAGTGCGGATTCAAGGCGTTCCGCACCCCCGCGGCGCGGCTCCTCTTCCATCTGGTCCGGATCGAGCGGTTCGCGTTCGACGTGGAGATCCTGACCCGGGCCCGGCGCCTCGGTCTCGCCATCGACGAGGTCCCCGTGCACTGGAAGCACGTGGAAGGGAGCACCGTCCATCCGGTGCACGACTCGCTGTCCATGGTGGCCGACGTCTTCCGCTCCCGACGCGGCCTGCTCAGCGGACCTCCGGTGCCCGCCATCCGGGTGCGTCCGCCTGCCGGTGGTGCCGACCCCGACCTCCGCGAGCGGGTGGCCCGACTCCTCGACGGACTGCTCGACGGTGCCCCCGTCCCGGTGGTGGACGACGGCTCCGGGGTCGTGGCCCTGCTCGCGCTGGTCGATCCGTCCGACGTCGCCCGGGTCCATGGGTCCCTGCGGGCCGAACTCGCCCCGGCCGAGGTGACCCGTCGGGCGCTCGGGCTGGACGGACTGGCCGCGCTCGGGCCCCTCGCCGGCCGGCTCGATGCCGCCGGTGCGACCGGGTCCGCCTGAGCACGACGCGGACCACGCCGCCTTCGTCCTCCGGACACCGCCCGAGTACGCTCCGAGGCGTGGACTCGGACGACAGGGAGGCGGCGCAGCGGGTGCACGGTGGGGACGGGTCCGACACCACGGTGCCCGGCCACCCGGACGACGCCGACCTCATCGAGGCCGTACTCCGGCACACCCCGCCGGACCGTGCGCCGCAGCCCACGGACACCCGGGTCGACGCCCCCGCCGGAGTCGCCGAGGACCGCGGTGGCCACGTGGACCGCGGCATCGACATCGGGCCCGGGCCGGACATCGACCAGGGGACGGGACGCGCCGTCGGCGAGCTGACGGGGGCCACCGTCTCGTACCTGCCGGTCGCCACCCGCAGCGTCGGCGGTGACGAGCCGCTCGACGACCCCCGCCGCTCCGACGTGGACGAATGGGGACGCTCCGAGCACATGCGCTCGCTCACCCGGAAGCTGTACGACCCGATCTACCGGCACTGGTTCCGGGTCGAGTGGGAGGGCCTGGGGAAGATCCCGACCACGGGTGGCGCGCTGCTGATCGCCAACCACGCCGGGGCGATCCCCTCCGACGCACCGGCCATCATGCACGGCGTCGAGACCGAACTCGGGCGACCGGTCTACGGCCTGGCCGACTACCTCTTCCGCAGCATTCCCGTGGTGGGGACCCTCTGGTCACGCAACGGCGGGGTGCCGGCCCATCCCGACAACGCCTACCGGATCCTGCACGACCAGCAGCAGCTGGCCCTCGTGTTCCCGGAGGGGACGAAGGCCACCTCGAAGACGTATTCCGACCGCTACCGGCTGCGCCGCTTCGGACGCGGCGGCTTCGTGGAGATCGCCATGCGGGCCGGCGTCCCCATCATCCCGATCGCGGTCGTGGGCGCCGAGGAGTCCATGCCCATCGTGTTCCGCATCCCGAGTGTGGCCAAGGCCCTCGGTCTCCCGTACTTCCCGGTGACGGCCAACTCGCTGCTGCTCGGGCCGCTCGGCTACGTCACGTACTTCCCGTCCAAGTTCAAGTTCCGTGTCCTCGACCCCATCACCTTCGACGTGGAACCGGGATCCGATCGCTACTCCCGCAGCCGGGTCATGGACGAGGCGGAGCGGATCCGCGCCACCATGCAGGACGCCCTGCACGACATGCTGCGCGAGCGCCGCAGCGTCTGGTTCGGCTGAGCCCGTGGGCCACCGCGTCCTCATCACCGGGCTCGACACGTTCTGGGGCGGCCGCATGGCCCAGGCCCTGGAGGCCAAGCCCGACGTCGACATGATCCTCGGCCTCGGCACGAAGGAGCCGAAGGTTCCCCTCGAGCGCACCGAATTCGTCCGATCAGACCAGAAGTACTCGATCCTCAACCGCATCGTGCGGGCCACCCAGGTCGACACCATCGTCCACACGTTCCTCGAGACCAACTCGTCCGCCGTGCCCAGCCGCGTCCTCCACGAGATCAACGTCATCGGCACCCTGAACCTGCTGGCGGCCGCCGGGGCCAGCGGGGCCTCGGTGCGCAAGGTCATCGTGAAGTCGTCGACCCACGTCTACGGGGCGGCCGAACAGGATCCTGCGTGGTTCCGCGAGGAGGACACCCGGACCGGTCCGGTGCGGACCCGGCTCGAGCGGTCACTGCTCGAGGTCGAATCCCTGGTCCGGGACTTCGCCGAGGACAATCCCCAGCGCGACGTGACGGTGCTGCGCTTCGCCAACGTGCTCGGGACCGACATCATCACCCCGATCAGCTTCAACCTGCGCAAGCGAGTGCTGCCCTACATCGCCGGATTCGACCCCCTCGTGCAGTTCGTGGAGGAGGACGACGTGGTCCGGGCGCTCGAGTTCGTGACCGCCAACCGCGTCCCCGGGGTCTTCAACGTGGCCGGAGAGGGCAAGCTGCCCTGGAGCGAGGTGGCCGCGTTCGGAGGCGCCAATCTGCTCCCCCTCTCTCCGGTGCGTCCCCGGACGTTCGCCGCGCCCCTCGAGCGCCTGGGGTTGATCCGCTTTCCCCCGGAGATGGAGGGCCTGGCCCGCTACGGACGGGGCGTCGACACCTCGAAGCTGCGCGAGGCCGGATTCGCCTACCGCTACTCCAGCGCCGGGGCGGTGCTCAGTTTCGCCCGGGCCAACAACCTGCGACGCGCCACCGGGACCGCGGCGCCGGAGTACCGCTACGAACAGGACGTCGAGCAGTTCTTCCGCCATTCGCCTGCCGTCGTGCGTGGCGTCGATCCCTGACCGCCCCTCCCTCCCGGCCGGGCGGGGACAGGTTCAGGAAATCCAGGTTCAGGAGATCCAGGCCGAGCGGAGTTCCGCGGCACGCACCGACCACTCCTCGGAGGTCATGGCGTAGCGGACATGGTCCTCCCACTGGCCGTTGATCTCCAGGAAGCCCAGCGCCACCCCCTCGTTGCGCAACTCGAGCTTGTCGGCCACCCGCCGGCTGGCCGAGTTGCGGGGGATGATCGCCACCTCGACCCGGTGCAGCCGCAGCGTCTCGAAGGCGAATTGCAGCACCACCACCACCGCCTCGGGGGTGAGGCCCTGGCCGGCCACGTCCCGGTCGATCCAGTAGCCGATCGATCCGTTCTGGAACGGACCCCGCAGGATCGAGGAGAGGGTGACCTCGCCGGCGAAGCGGCCGTCGTGGAAGATGCCGAAACCGAACCCGGAACCCAGTTGGCGCTCGCGTTCGCGCATGGCGCACCGGGCGTTGAAGCTCGCCTGGTCCTCGGCCGGCAGGGGGGCACCCTTGGAGCGGGGCTCCCACGGCACCAGCCAGTCGCGGCAGCGGTTGCGCACCTCGAACCAGGCCGGGTAGTCGGCCTCGACCAGTGTGGCCAGACGCACCCGCCGCCCCGTCAGCTCGAGGGAGCGGACCGCCGGCGACCGCAGACTGGGCGTCACCGCACCGCCCCGGTACCGGAGCGGTGCGTTCCGACGGCGACGGTGCAGAGAGCGTCCACCTCCGAATCGTAGGTCAACTCCCCCGCGTGGAGGAGAACGGTCGGCGCTCCACGGGACGTGGGCTGCGCCCGGCGGTCCGTGCCGATGAGCGGCGCGCCGGCTCCCACCCGTCCCCACGGGAGTCGGTAGCCTGCCCCCATGGAGCCCGGGCGGACGCATGTGCGCTGACGCGGCCGCACGTGGGGAGACGGTCACCGGTGACCCGGTCGGCGGGGGTGACCAGATGCCGTCAATGCCCGTCCGGCACCGGGTCCGGCGACCGGTGCGCCGGGGCCGTGCGGCGCGGGACACCGCGGTGGTGGGCGCCGCCTGGCTCCTCGGTGCGCTGTGGTTCTTCCGGGCCCAGTGGACATCCGGGTTCGACCGGGTGATGGGCAACACCGGCGACACCCGACTGATCGTCTACCTGAACGAGCAGTGGTACCTCGCGCTGCGGGGGTCCCAGGCCTGGAGGAGCCCGCCGTTCTTCTTCCCCACCAAGGGCCTCCTCGGCTACTCGGACACGTTCTTCGTCTGGCAGCTCTTCTTCGCGCCCTTCCGGCTCCTCGGCGCCGAGCCCTTTCTCGCCTTCCAGTTGACCCTGGTGGCGATGAGCCTCGTGGCGTTCGTCAGCTTCGTGGTGCTGGTGCGGCAGGCCTTCGGCACACCGGTCCCCCTCGCCGCCGTCGGCGCGCTCGTCTTCGTCTTCGCCAACAATCTGGCCGGGCACGTCGGCTCACCCCAGATCTTCGGCATCTACCTCGTCCCACCGGTGGCCCTGCTCGGACTCCGGTCCTGGCGCACCCGACGATCCCGGCCCCGCACGTCGTGCGTCCTGGCTGCGGCGTTCGGGGCCCTGGTCGCCCTGCTGCTCTTCACGACCTACTACGTCGCCTGGTTCGCCCTGCTCGGTGCCGGCCTGGTGGTGGTCCTCAGTCTGGCCATGGCACCCCGGCAGGCGCCCCACCTGGTGGCCGACGCCGTGCGGACCGGCTGGCGGAGCCTGGCCGCCGCCGGTGCCGGGTTCGTCGTGGGCATCGTCCCGTTCCTCACGACCTATCTCCCGGTCATCCATCAGCTGGGCGTCCGGAAGTACGCCGACGCCCTGTACTTCTCGACGTCGTGGCGGGGTGTGTTCGACGTCGGAGCAGGCGACATGGTCTGGGGTTCGACCCTGGCCCACCTGTGGCCGCGGCCGTCCCCGGCGTCCTACGAAACCAGCTACGCCGTCACGCCGCTCCTCTGGCTGGCCGTGGTGGTCGGTGGCGGCGTCCTGACCTGGGCCCTCGTCTCGAAGCGGGTTCCGAGCTCACCGGCGCGGCGCGCCACGGTGGCGCTGTGCGGCACGCTGCTGGTGGTGACCCTGCTCCCCGTCGACACCAGCGCCGGGTCGCTCTGGATCGTGGTCTGGCACCTCCCCGGGGCCACCGCCATCCGGGCTATCGACCGGATCCAGGTGCTCGCCGACCTGCTGGCCGCCATGGGTCTCGTCGCACTCGCCACCCAGGCACCCATCCACTCCGACCGCCTGCGACGGTCGCCCGCGGTGCGCGTCGCCACCGTCGTCGTGCTCGCCGCCATCGTGGTCGAACAGGCGGACACGACCGCCGGGACCCAGCTCCACCGGTCCGCTGAACTGGCCGCCCTCGACGCCGTGCCTTCCACACCGGCGGGGTGCACCAGCTTCTTCGTCCTCGACTCGCAGCCGAACCACCGGCTGTTCTACGAGTTCCAGACCGAGGCGATGCTGATCTCCCAGCGCCTGGGCATCCCCACCCTCAACGGGTACAGCGGCGACGAACCCCCGGGATGGGGACTCCTCTTCCCCAACTCCCCGTCGTATCCGGTGTTCGTCCGCCAGTGGACGGCGACCCACGGTCTGGTGACCGGCGTGTGCGAGCTCGACCTCGGGACGATGCGGTGGACCCCAGCTCCGTCGCCACCCGGATGATCCCGCGCCGGTCGCCCGCCCGTTCGACCACGGGGTGGACCCGGTCGTGCGCCCGGGCGTGCGCCCGGTCCACCAGGGTGCCCACTCCCGGCGACCGGGCCGGCTAGCCGACCCGGTCGCGGATCCTGGCGAACGGGGGACGGACCGGGGCATCCGAGGTGCGGGCCGCCCGGCGCCCCGCACCGGCACGGGCCGCAGCCACGTAGATGTCGCGGTGGTCGGCCACCACCCGGTCCCAGCGGACGCGCCGGGACCACCGTTCGGCCCGGTCCGCCAGGTCGGCGCGGCGGCCACCGTCGCGGAGCACCTCCCCCACCGCCTCCTCGATCCCCCGTGGTCGGTCGGCGTCGGCCACCAGGATCGAGTCCCGGGCGTCGTCGAAGATCGGCTCGTCGGTGACCACCACGGCACGTCCGATCGGGAGCACGAAGCGCAGCGCCGCGCTCGAGGACTCGCCGGTGGCCCGGTAGGGCAGGACGATGGCGTCCGCGGCCCGCAGCATGAGCCGTGCCGACTCGTCGGGCAGGTACTCGGTCACCAGGACCACGTTGTCCTCCATCCCCCGGCTCCGCACCTCCTCGCGAATGCTCGCCTCGTACTCCTTGGACTCGAGATTCGGGTACCCGGCGCACAGGGCGAGGAGCAGTACGTCGGGGAACTCGGCCCGCAACGCGTCCACGGCCCGGACCAGCTCCAGCGTGCCCTTGTGGGGCAGGAGGAACCCGAAGGTGCCGACGACCGGACGGGACCCGATCCCGAGGGCGACGCGTGCGTCCTCCGGCGTCACCTCGGGAACGGCTGCCGCCCCGATGGGCACGATCGACACGTTGTCCTCGATGCCCATGTCGGCGAGGTAGCGGGCGTCGGTCGGCTGGTGCACGATCAGACGGTCGACGCGTCGCAGTGTCCGGTCGATCTGTCGCAGGGTGAGGAGGTCACCCCGGTCGTCGTAGTCGAGGGTCCGGTGGAGGGTGAGGACCACGCCCCGCCGGGGGAGTTGGCGCTCGATCAGCTCGGCCAGGTGGCCGAACTCGAAGAAGCCGAAGTTGAACTGGACGTGCAGGACGTCGGCGTCGGACACCAGCAGTGCGTCCTCGAGTGCGCCGAGGTCGGGTGTCCACCGGTCCTTCCAGGTGCGCAGGACCCCGGCGTCGGCCCTCGGGTCGATGAGCTCCACATCGACATCGGCGAAGATGTCGTAGTCCACCGAGTTCCCGGAGTGCTGGACGATGTAGCGCGAGTTCTCGGCGATGCCGCACCGTGAGTTCCACGAGGTGACCATGGCCACCCGATGGTGGCGCGCGCCCTCCTCGGCATCGGCCAGAAGCGCCCGCCACCGGTCCGCCGCGGCCTCCCACGAATAGTGCCGGGCGATCAGCTCCCGGGCGGCGGCGGTCCGCTCGGCCACGCGCGGCGCGTCGTCACCGGAGGCCATGCGCACCAGCTCCGAGGCCAGTGCACCCGCATCGGGCTCCGCCCACTGGGAGCCGACGATGTCCAGATGGGTGTCCGCCTCGGCGATCGTGTACGGGATCGTCACCGCCGTGTCGTCCGACACGAAGTCGGCCAGCCCCGAATATGCCACGCTGATGACGGGTACACCGGCGGCCATCGCCTCGGCCACCGGCAACCCGAAGCCCTCACCCCTCGCCGGGTGGACGTAGCAGTCGGCCAGTCCGTAGAGGGCGGCGAGTTCGGATTCGGCCAGCTCCCGGTCGATCCACCGGACATCGGGGGGGTCGTGGCGGGTGCGCCGCAACTCCTCAAGGAGCTCACCCACCCGGTTGTGCGGGTTGGGGAAGGTCTTCAGGACCAGGGTGACGTCGGCCGAACCCTCGAAGGCGTCGAAGTAGGCCCGCAGGAGCACGTCGGTCCCCTTCCGGGGGAAGGCCGAGCTGATGTGGAGGAAGGTGAACCCGCGAAGGCCGTCCAGTTCGGGGGCCACGATGGTGGCCGTCGGATCGGGCGTATCCACGCCGTTGCCGACGACGTGGATCGGGACGGTGACCCCCGAGTCGCGCAGCGCCTCGCGCACGAAGGTCGAGGTGGCGCCGATCCCGTCGAGATGGGCGTTGAAGTCGGCCGCCATGGCCTCGGGGATCCGGCTCTCCTCCCAGGCGAAGTACTCCAGGGTGATACCGGCCGGGGAGTCGTTGACCCGTGGGGGCCACATCTGGCGGATCGCCACGTCGGGATAGGGGACGCCCCGGGCCCGTCGGTGGAGCACCGCCGCGTCGGGGTGGCGGGCGAGATCGCCGGGGTCGGGCCGGTAGTCGCCCGGTCCTTCCGTGGCGTACAGCGACACCGCCGTGTCCGGGCTGCGGTCGAGTTCGAGTGCCAGGCGCCGGTTGGTGGCGGCCAGGCTGTAGCTCGTCTCGAACGGGCCCTGGACCTGCACCTCGAGCGGTGCCTCCGCGCCCTCGGCCCGGTCGACGACCCGACGCAGGGTGGCACGGACGTCGAAGTCGGCCACGTGGGCCACACGCTCCTCCTGGCGCCCGACCAGCCGCTGACGCAGCCCCGGGTCGGACAGGACGGCCTCGACGGTTGCGGCCACGGTGTCGGCGTCACGGGTGTGCACGACGACCCCCGCGCCGCCCATCGTCTCGGGGACGGCGGTCGACCCGAAGGCCACGACCGGGATGCCGGAGGCCATGGCCTCGAGGATCGGCACCCCGAACCCCTCGTGCTCGCTCAGCGACACGAACACACCGGCCCCGGCGAAGGCCGTCCGCAGCTCCCGATCGGAGACCTTGCCCCGCAGGTCCACCCGATCGGCCACGCCGAGGCGTTCGGCCGTCTCCTCGACCCGCTGCGCGTACACCTCGTCCGTGCGCCCGCCCACGAGGACCAGCCTGGCCCGGGGGTCGAAGGTACGACTGTACGAGGCGAAGGCCTCGACCAGGAGGTGCTGGCACTTGTTGGCCGCCAGTCGGCCGACGAACAGCCAGTCGTGTGAACCGCGGTCGGCGGCGCGGCCGACCAGGCGGAACTCCTCGAAGTCGGTCCGGACCGGAAGCACCTCCACCCTCCGGAAGCCCGCAGCCAGCATCTCGCGACGGTTGAAGTTCGAGTCGGCCACACCCAACGTCGCCCGGCGGGCCAGGTACCCGAGCTGGTGGCGTCCCAGGCGGGCGTGGCGGGCGGCGGCCGGGTCATCGAGGTACTCCGGCGGGGTGATGTTGTGGTAGACGACGGCGAGGGGTACGGGTAGAGCGACCACGTCGTCGAAGGCCCCGTACCCGGTGGAGTGGTGCACGACGAGGAGGTCGGCACCGGTCGGTTCATAGGAGTGGATGGGCCGGATCCGCGACACCAGTTCCGGCACGATGTGCTCGGCGAAGATCTCCGAGCGGTACCCCATGGCCCGCAGGTGCCCCTGGAGCGCCAGCATCTGGTTGGTGATGGCATCGCCCGAGGCGGTGCCCGAGTGGAATTGGTGGACCGAGTCGAAGCGGATCACTTGGTGGCGACGATCACGTAATCCTGGTAGCCGAACACGTTGTCGAGGAGTGCGTGGACAGCGCCCCCGACGGCATCGTCCGGAAGGTCGTCCCCCAGCTCCAGGGCCGGGTGGGGCGATCGATCCTCGAGCGACACCGGCGAGAAGCCGATCTGCTCGCAGATGAAGCGCAGCGTCTCGGGGTGCACCGGACGGACGTGGGAGGTGTCGGCGTAGAAGTGGTTGCCCAGGGCGAACGACGACCGGGGATTGATGGTCTCCATCACCAGGACGCCGTCGGCGCGCAGGGCCCGGTGGGCCAGGCGTACGAGCTGCTCGAGCTCGCTGGTCAACAGGTGCTCGACGACCTGGGCGCAGAACACACCCTTGAGCGAGTCGGGCGGAGCCTGGGCCAGGAAGTGCAGGGCGTCGTCGAGGACGGCGGGCAGGCCCTTGTCGGTGCACGCCTGCACCATGTCGGCATCCAGGTCGACGCCGAGGACCTCGTGCCCCTCGTCGGTCAGGAGCTGCAGCATCTCGCCCCGGCCGCAGCCCAGGTCGACCACCTTCCCCGGGAACCCGGCCGGCGGGAAGAAGCTGAGGTACCGCTTCTGGGACTGGGCCACGTCGGCGGGATCACCCCGGAACTGCCCCTCGAAGGCGACGTAGTCCAGGTCGGCACCGACCACGCCCTCGGCGCCCAGCCGGTCGAGAAGTGTGGAGACCTCCTTGCCCAGGACCCGCACCTCGTCCTGAGCCGCGGCGGTCCGGACCACGTCCTCCAGGTGGCCGACCAGCTGTTCGAGCCGGACGATCTCGGCGTTCAGGCGATCGACCTCCAGCTGTTGCAGCCGCAGGCGCTCGCCGAGGGCCACTGTCTCCAGCCGGGTCCGGACGTCGTCGCGACGCAGGGCCCCCAGTTCGGCCTCGAGCCGGTACGCGGTGTTGTAGGCCTCGGCGTCGAAGTCGACGGCCAGTCCGTCGAACTCCTGCTGGAGCCGGAACCGGGGCTCGACATACCAGCTGGTGGCCCGCCGGACCACCTTCTTGGCCAGCGCGCCCACCCGGCCGGCGACACCGCCGGCGGGCAGGATCTCGGGCGGGTGCATGCGGCCGTGGACCACCCGCATCCCGTGCACCGGGGCGACCAGGGCGGGCAGTCCGGTGCGGTCCGGCTGACCCGGTGCGCCTTTGCCCCCTTCGATCTGCGCGATCAGGGCCTCGACCCTGTTGACCAGGGCTTCTGCGGACACGACCCGGCCGTCGACGTCAAGCATGGTTCGCTCCGATTCGCTCCGAGGGCACCGTCGGCATCGCGAGCAGTGTAACCGTTGGGTCCTCGGGGCCCGGGTGACTGCGGGAGGCCGGACGACACCGGGAACGCGACCGGCCGGGTCGGCGTGCCCCGTCGGCGGCGGCCATCGGTTTAGCCTGTCGTCCCATGGACGCACCACCGACCCGGACGATCGAGCACTCGGTGGCCCCCAGGGCGCTCTCCTCGCTCGACGAGCTCGACGCCAAGCTGGCCGAGGCGGACACCGCCTGGGAGGTGTCGGACGACGCCATGCGCGCCGTCTTCCAGAGCTTCGTCTACGTGCCACCGCCCGACCGCCCCGACGACCCGTACAGTCCCGAGTACGCCGACCACCAGTTCGCCCTGTACCGACGGATCGCCGAACGGCGGACCTACGAGATCGAGAACGAGCGGTGCGACTTCGAGGTCGACGCCAACCGGCCCTTCCCCTACTACACCGAGAGTCCGGACACCGTGGGCCACCAGCTCATGGCGATGGGGTTCATCATCACCACCATGGGACTCCCGGCCGGTTCGTCGATCCTCGAACTGGGTCCGGGCTGGGGGAACACGACCATCGAGCTGGCCCGCATGGGCTACGACGTCACCGCCATCGACATCGACCCGGCGTTCGTCGAGCTCATCCGGGAGCGGGCCGGCAAGTTCGCACTCACCGTCGACGTCCGACGCGGCACCTTCCTGGAGATCGACACCCTCGGGCGGCGCTACGACGCCGTCCTCTTCTTCGAGTGCTTCCACCACTGCTCGGACCACCGGGACCTGGTGCGCAAGCTCGCCGACGTGATCAACGAAGGCGGCCGGGTGTTCTTCGCCGCAGAGCCGATCCTCGAGCAGTTCCCGGTCCCCTGGGGCGTCCGCACCGACGGCGAGTCCCTGTGGGCCATCCGTCGCAACGGCTGGCTGGAACTCGGGTTCCAGGAGTCCTACTTCCTGCGGATGCTCGCCCACGGCGGCTGGAGCGCCACGAAACACACGACCGACGCCACCCACCTCGGTGTCGTCTTCGAGGCACGTCGGACCGACGGGACCTACGAACTCGGCACCTTCACCCTCCCGCCTGACGAGGAGGCCACCTGGTGGCCGGCGGAGACGGACGGGGTCGGCCCCCGCTACACCACTGCCCGAAGCGTGCTGTCGCTCGAGCGTCACCGGGCGTGCGAACGGGTGGTCGTCGAGGCCACGAGCACGTCTCCGGCCGAGCTCCGCTACCGGTGCACGTTCGGCGCCGGAACCACCACCGGTGTGGCCCCACCCCACGCGTCGTTCAGCATCGACGTCCCCTACGACCCGTCGGCCCGGTCCCTGGTACTCGAGGTCGAGACCTGGCGGCCGTCCAAGCTCCTCGGATCGATCGACGACCGGGAGCTCGGCGTCCAGGTGCACCGGGTCATGCTGCGGTAGGCACCGTGGGTCCACGTCCCGGTCCCGACGGGTTCAACGGGGCGTCGTCCACGTCGCCCCGTCGGCGCCGGGTGCGGTCGATACCGACGGCCACCACACAGGCGCCCGCCAACCCGGCGACCCCCGAACCGAGGAGCAGCCACCCGGTGGTCGCATGACCCTCGCGGAACGCCGCCGGGGCCATCTCGGCACCTCCCTGGACCAGCAGGTCGAGGTCCCCACGGATCTGACTCGCACGGAACGTGAAGTCGTAGGCGTCCCCCACGGCCGTACCACCCTGTCCCACGAAGAACGGGTGTCCATGCGCGTAGCGCGCCGCCGACGCCGGGGCGGCGAGCGTGCCGTACCACTGCTCATAGGGCACGCGGACGGACAGGTAGCCGACCGCCAGCCCGGCCAGGGCCAGGAGGACGAACCCCGCCCGCGCCGCTGTCCCCGACAACGAGCGCGCCGTGGTCCGGTGGAGCACCTCGACCGCTCCCAGCACGAAGAGCAGCACCACGGGGAGGAGGAACCGGGGGCCCCAGTCCACGCCCCCTTCCCAGGCGTCCCACCGGGCGAAGAAGATGATGCGGGGGACGATCAGGAGCAGGAAGAGTACGCCGACACCGCGGTTGGTCCGCAGCAGCAACACGATGCCCACGACGCCCAGGACGGCGATCGGGTTGTAGAGGAAGAACCCCTTACCCGGACTGAGGAGCAGACCGTCCAGCCCGTGGAACAACGGGGTGTGGAACCCCTGCCCGTTGTAGGAGAACTTGAGCACGGAATGCCAGCGCAGGTCGTTGTAGGCGCCGATCCCGACGAGGCTCAGTACCAGCGGCACCCCCACCGCCGCCATCCGACGGGGGCGTCGCACCTCAGACCACGACACTATGAGGGGCAGGGCCAGCAGGCCGATCCAGACGGTCACCACCGAGTCGGAGCGGAACTGGGCGGCGGCGGCTGCAGCGATCCCCACCAGGAGGGCCCCGGACGGGATCCCGTCCCGCCATCGGAGGGCGCCCCAGATGACCAGCGCGACACAGAGCGACACGCTGGGCTCACTGAACAGTTCCGTGGTGGCCTGCAGCGCCATCGTGCAGACGGCGAAGGTGGCGGCGGCCACGACGGCGAGGGCCTCGGACCAGCGCAGGCGCCGGCCGATGGCATAGGCGACCACCACCGTCGTCGACGTCACGGCCGGATTGATCAGGGCGAGGACAGCCTGCTCGTGGCCGGTCACCTTCGACACTGCATAGAACGGCACGATGAGGAGGCTGGTGCCGATGCCGTACGGCGAGTACGGGGTGCTCAGCCGGAGGTAGTCGTCGAATCCGCCGGAGGCATTGAGCGAGAAGTGGTTCACCATCTGGTGGGCCACACCGATCATCGAGGCAGCGTCGTAGGCCACGGACTCGAGACGGCTCACGGCGAGGTAGACGAGGAACGATCCGGCGAACAGGAGCGCCCCGACGGCCCGCACCCGTCGGCCCGTCCACACCGCGCCGCCCGGGTTCCGGGTCACACGGTGCGTCGCCGGCCGCCGGACTGCTACTGCTTGGTGCACTGGAGTACAGTAGCGGCTGGCGCAGAGCGGATCCGGGGACTCTGCGGCGCACCGAGACGACCAATCCGTCCCTTCGCAGCCCACGAGGAGCGCCACCGATGGCCCTACGCAGACGCCGTACGGCACCGTCCCCGACGCCCTCCAGCCCATCGACGCTCCCGCTGTCGAGCCTCACCAACATCGCCGCGTACGCCGACCCCCACTGGATGGCGCTCTTCGACGACCTGGGCACCTACTCCCACGACGTCCACATCTTCTCGAGCGGCCACCCACCCCAGGTCCACCGCAAGGGGTGGGAGTGGAACCAGACCATCTGGGGGCTTGAGCGCCTGGGGATGCTGACGCCCGACGCCCGGGCCATCGGAGTGGGCGCCGGTCGGGAGTGCGTGATCTTCTGGCTGGGCGACCGCATCGCCCAGGTGGTGGCCACCGACCTCTACGGCAACGAGCAGTGGTCGACCGCCGGAGGGCGCGAGGCGGACGCCGCCGTGCTCGAGGACCCGCAGGCCTTCTGCCCCCGTCCCATCCGGGGCGACGCCATCGAGTTCCGGACCATGGACGGCACCGACCTGTCCGCCTACGTCGACGGGACGTTCGACTTCGCCTGGTCCCTCTCGTCCATCGAGCACTTCGGGTCCCACACCCGTTCCGGCGACGCTGTGCGTGAAATGGCCCGGGTGGTGCGCAGTGGCGGCGTCCTGGCCGTGGCCACCGAGTACCTGCTCCTGGCCGACCAGTCGCACCCCGAATACTTCAGCCACGAGGACTTCGAGACCCATGTGCTGCAGGCCTCGCCCGATCTCGAGCTCATCGAGCCGGTCGACTGGTCGCTGCCTCCCCAGGAGTACCTGATCGATTCGGTGGTGCTCCCGACGATGGCGGACAAGCTGCGACGCCACGTCGTCCTCCAGGACGGCCACGTGCAGTGGACGTCGGTGCTGGTCTTCTTCCGCAAGCGGTAGGCGGCGCTCCCCGCAGGCGTACCGCAGGATCACCGCAGTGACCCACCGGCTCAACCGAGCTGGCTCGCCACCAGCCCGTCCAGGATGTCGGCCTCCGACACCAGGCACTCGTCGAACCCGATCCGACGCATGACCAGGTCGAGGATGAGGGCCCCGCCCACGATCACGTCCTCCCGGCCGGGCACCATGCCCGGCCGGGCCAGGCGCTCGGCCCGGCTGTCGCCGGCCAGGGCGTGGAACCACCGCCCGACATCGGCCGCACCCAGGACGCTGTGGTGGATCCGGTTCCGGTCGTAGTGGTCCATACGCAGCTCGAGTGAGGCCAGCGTGCTCACCGTCCCGGCCAGTCCCACCAACCTGCGGGTGTCGAGGAAGCGCGGATGGGCGGCCACCGCCGTCTCCACCTGCGCGGCCACCTCGTCCCCGGCCGCCGCCAGCTCGGCGGCCGACGGGGGGTCACCGACGAAGAACCGCTCGGAGACCCGCACGCAGCCCATCTGGAGGGACACGGCGGCCAACGCAGGGTCGTCGGGGCCGTCCCCGGCGACCAGCTCGGTCGAGCCGCCGCCGATGTCCAGCACCAGGAAGGGGCCGTCCGCGGGGTCCAGGTCGGCCACGGCGCCGGCCATGGACAGGCGGCCCTCGTCCGACCCGCTGAGCAGCTCGGGCACCAGACCGGTCACCTCGCCGGCGGACCGCAGGAACTCGTCACCGTTGGCCGCGTCCCGGGCGGCCGACGTGGCGGCCAGGCGACCCCGACCCACCCCGAGTCCGTCCATGACCTGGCGGAACTCACCCAGCACGGCGAGGCACCGCTCGACCGCCTCCGGAGCGAGGCGACCCGTGGCGTCCACGCCCTGACCCAGCCGGGTGATGCGCATCAGCCGCTCGAGCGGCCTGCCGTCGGCATCGGCCACCAGCAGGCGGGTCGAGTTGGTGCCGCAGTCGATGGCGGCCACGGCGGTTCCAGAGGACATCCGACCTTGCTACCACGCACGCCCCGTCCCCACCATCCCGGGGATCCCCAGGGCCGGGGGTGTCAGGCCGGGTGCAGGCCGATCTGGCGGGCGGTCCACTCGCCCACGGGGTCGTCGGCCCCGGTGAGCCACCAGGCGAGATGGGCATGGAGGCACTTGACCCCGGCACGGGTGCCCCCGACGCCGCCCGACGGACGCGGACCGGCGTGCCCGTCCCCGATCAGCGCGTCGCGTTCGTCCGCGTAGCGCGCGTGGGCGGCGGCGATCCGGTCGGCCGGGACCGCCGCCTCGGCGGCCCGGACACCACCCGTCGACTCGAGGCGGCTCACCACCTCCCGGAGGTGCGGGTCGCAGAGCCAGTAGCGCGTCGGCATCGGAGTCCCGTCGGACAGGAACGGGGCGTTGGCGATGACCGCCGGCATGCCGTCCTCGGCCCGCACGACCACCTCGAAGGCCCCGGCCGGGGTGCGTCCGAGGAGCCCGGTCACCCGGGCGACGTCGTCGATCGTCGGCTCGTCCGCGTCGCTCCCGACGTCGGCCGATGCCCTCGGACCACGGGTCGATGCGCCGGGATCGGCGTCCCGGGCAGCGGTGGGCCCGGGGTCGGGGCTCACTTCCAGAATTCGAGGGTCGACTGCACCCGCGACCAGAAACCGCCCGACGGCAACGGACCGGTGGTGGGCTTCGCCCCCGAGGTCCCGGTCGGGGTCGGCGCGGCTGCGGCCGGCAGACCGGGATCCGGGCTCATGTCGGGCGCCTGTGACGGTGACACCAACGGCTGGTTGGCCGGGTCGCCCGCCGTGGGGGCACCCGGGGCGGTCGAGGCGGCCTGACCGGCGGGCGGCAGGATGACGAAGAGGGACTGCCCGGGCTCGACCAGCTGATAGTTCTGGCGGGCCAGGCGCTGCACCTCGGCATTGGAGTCGAGCTGCTGGCGTTGCTCGGCCAGGAGGCTGTTCTGGTGGCGGAGCGACGCCAGCTGCGCCGAGGCGGCCGAGAGCTGGCGGTGCTGGTCGAGGAGATTCGACAAGGGGAAGCTGCTGACGAGGATCACCGTGGCTGCCGCGGCGGCCAGCACCACCGGCATCCGGTTCCGACGGGCCTGGGCGGCTGCACGCTCGGCGGCACCCGAACCCGTCGGACGCGTGCCTCCGGGCCCCGAACTCGTCCGTTGGCGTTCGCCGGACCCCGACCGAGCGGGCGCTCGCCGCAGCTTGGTGCCGCTCGGCCTCGAGCCAGGAGACGTCGCAGCCACCCCGCCCCAGTTGGCCACCTCGTCCCCGGTCACCACCCTCTTCTTCGTCGAGACCCTGCCGCCGGTCTTCGTCGAGACCCTGCCGCCGGTCTTCGTCGAGACCCTGCCGCCGGTCTTCGTCGAGACCCTGCCGCCGGTCTTCGTCGAGACCTTTCCCCCGGTCGACACCCTCTTGTTCGTCGACACCCTGCCCGAGGTCGATGCGGCCTTCTTCGTCGACAACCGACCGCGGGTCGACACCTTGGCGTGGGCCGGCCGTGTGGACGCGGCCGGACGGCCCGACGGGCGCGACGTCGTCCTGGAGGTCCTGGAGGTCGTGGTCCTGGAGGTCGTGGTCCGCCGCGGGTTCGCCTTCGCCTTGGCGTGGCGTCGCTCACTCACGCGTTGGCGCTCCGTGACGACAGGGCCGCACCACCGGGGTACACGGCCGATTCACCCAGCTGCTCCTCGATGCGCAGCAGCTGGTTGTACTTGGCCACGCGGTCCGACCGGGCGGGCGCCCCGGCCTTGATCTGTCCGCAATTGGTGGCGACCGCCAGGTCGGCGATGGTGGTGTCCTCTGTCTCGCCCGAACGGTGGGACATCACGCAGGCATAGGCGTTGCGGGTGGCCAGGCCCATGGTCCCGAGGGTCTCGGTCAGCGTGCCGATCTGGTTGACCTTGACCAGGATGGCGTTCGCCGTCCCCCCGTCGATCCCCCGCCGCAGACGCTGCTCGTTGGTGACGAACAGGTCGTCGCCCACCAACTGCACCCGGTCACCGATCCGGCTCGTCAGGGCGGCCCAACCGTCCCAGTCGTCCTCGGCCATCCCGTCCTCGATCGAAACGATCGGATAGCGCCCGACCAGGTCGACCCAGTAGTCCGCGAAGTCGTCCGAGGAAAGTGTCCGACCCTCGCCCGCCAGCACGTAGGCACCGTCGCGGTAGAGCTCGCTGGAGGCCGGGTCCATGGCGATGGCGATCTCGTCACCGGGCACCCGTCCGGCCGCCTCGATGGCCTCCACCAGGATGCGCAGCGCATCCTCGTTCGAGTCGAGATCGGGAGCGAACCCACCCTCGTCCCCGACACCGGTCGACAGCTTGCGGTCGTGGAGCACGCCGGCCAGGGCGTGATAGGTCTCGACGCCCCAGCGCAGCGCCTCGCTGAACGAGACGGCGCCGACGGGCATGATCATGAACTCCTGCAGGTCGATCGAGTTGTCGGCGTGCACCCCGCCGTTGATCACGTTCATCATCGGCACCGGGAGCACGTGGGCGTTCGCCCCGCCCACGTACCGGTAGAGGGGAAGGTCCAGCTCGTCGGCCGCGGCTCGGGCGGTGGCGAGGGACACGCCCAGGATGGCGTTGGCCCCCAGACGTCCCTTGTTGGGGGTGCCGTCGGCGTCGATCATGGCCAGGTCCACCGAGCGCTGGTCGAGGGCGTCGAAGCCACCGAGGAAGTCGGCGATCTCGCCGTTCACGTTCTCCACGGCGTCCAGTACGCCCTTGCCCAGGTAGCGGTCGCCACCGTCACGCAGCTCGACGGCCTCGAACGAACCGGTGGAGGCACCCGACGGGACGATGGCGCGACCGGCGGCACCCGAGTCGAGTACCACCTCGACCTCCACGGTCGGATTGCCGCGGGAGTCCAGGACTTCCCTGCCGATTACCTGTTCGATCAAGCTCACTGTGGGCTGCTGCTCCTGTTGGCGGTGTGCGAAACGCTACCACCCGCCCCCCTCCGGACCAGGGCATTCTCCCCGCTCCGGCGGCCGGTCGACCGCCCCACTCCCGGCCCGGGGGGCCGTCAGCCCCGGATCTCCACCTCGCCGCGGAAGGCCCGTGCGCGCGCCAACAGGGCCGTCTCGGGGTCGACCCCGAGCGCCCTCGCCACCCCGACCGCGGCGAAGAGCAGCTCGCCGATCTCGTCCGACCGGGCGCGTGCCCCACCCTCGCCATCGGCCACGTCGCCCACTCCCGCAGGACCGGCCGCCCCCAGGCGGGCCACGCCGTCGGCCACGCGGGTGGCCTCGTCGGCCAGGCCCGGCAGCACCATGCCGACGGCCGTGGCCTTGCGCTGCAACTTGGCCGCCAGGGCCAACGCCGGCAGCGCGGCCGGGATCCCCTCGGTCACGCTGGACCGGCCCTTCTCGGCCTTCTTGATGGCTTCCCAGTCGGAGGCCACGTCCTCGGCCGTCTCGGCGTCGCCGTCGCCGTCGCCGTCGCCGAACACGTGCGGGTGGCGCGCCACCAGTTTGTCGTGCACCCCCCGGGCCACGTCGGCCAGGGTGAAGCGGCCCTCCTCGGCCGCGAGGGTGGCGTGGAAGTACACCTGGAACAGCAGGTCGCCCAGTTCCTCCTCGAGGTGGGCGGTGGCCGCCTCCTCCCGTTCGTCGGTCCCGGAGCCGGACGGCACATCGTCGGTCCCGGTCGCGACCGGCTCGCCTGCGGCCGTCAGCTCGTCGATGGCCTCCAGCACTTCGTAGGACTCCTCCAGCAGGTGGCGGCTCAACGAGGCGTGCGTCTGGCGCCGGTCCCAGGGACACCGCTCCCGGAGGGTGCGCACCAGTTCGTCGAGGGCCACCAGTTCGGCGGCCACCGGAGCGGCCAGGTGCGGGATCCAGACCGAGGTCAGGTGGTCGGGCTCGAACGACCGGTCGAGGTCCTCCCAGGCCACCGCGGCGATCCACTCGTCGGGCAGTCCGAGGTGGTGGAGCACGGTGACCGGCACGTCGGGTGCCGTGTCGACGGCCAACTTCACGTCGGACAGCACCTGGCGGCTCCAGCACTGGGCCACCAGCAACGGGCCCCGCTCCCCTGCGGCATCGAGGGCGAACCGCTCGGCGTCGACCAGCCGGACGCCGGCGTCCACCGGATCGACACCGAGGCGGGCGAAGGCGACGTCGAGGAAGGAGACCGACGGGTGGACGACGACGAGCACGTCACCGGACGTGACCCTCGGATGGGCGGACAGCAGCACCACCGTCCGTTCGGCCACCGACGGCGATCCGGGGACGGCGTAGGCCACCGGCCCTCCCGTCAGCGCCGCCTCGACCAGGTCGTCCACGACGGCCCGGTAGACGTCCTCGAACGTGTCGGCCGCCTCGTAGTGGTGGTCGAAACTCCGGGCCGCGCCGACGGCCCCGGCGGCCGGGTGCCGGGTGGTGCGCAGGAAGACCTGGTCCGCTGCCGCCAGGACCGCCGTCGTGCCCGCGGTGATCAGCTCGGGTCCGGCGGGCCCCAGTCCGACGACATCGATGCGCGGAGGGCCCGGCACGGGGCGCTCAGCCGCCGGACGGGGTGACGGTCGACGATGCCGACGGGGTCGTGGCCGGCGGGCTGAGGATCGACGGGACCGTCGTCGTCGTGGTCGTCGGCTTGGTCACCGTGGAGCCGTACCGCGGGAGCAGGAACCCGGCCTTCGGCGGCGTCGGGGCGGTGATCTGGGTCCCCGTCCACGTGCCGTACTGCGGGTTGACGTCCACGCTGGACGCGCGTGCGAATCCGAGCACCTCGTTCGAGACCTTCTGCCGGTTGGCGGTGGCCCGGACGAGGATCTGGGCGATCGTGGGCTCGGCCTGGGCGAACGACACCGGGGTCGTGCTCGTCACCACGTAGACGACCCACGTACCGTTCGACTGGACGGGCGTGACGGGCTGGCCGACCGTGAGCGACGTGAGCTGGAGCTGGGACAGGATCGAGGACTCGGGGAAGCAGCCGAGCTGGCCGCTCCGGGTCTGGACCGCGGGGTCGGTCGCGGCGGCCGCGGCCACCTGGGCCAGCGGCGTCCCCGACTTGAGGCTGTTGTACGCCGTGTCGGCCGTGGCCTGGTCGGAGGTCTGGATGGCCGACACGCAGGTGGACACGAACTGGGTGGGATTCGCGGCGAAGTAGGCCTGCAGCGCCGCCGGCGACAGGTCGGCCGCCGCCGTCAGGAGGTACTCCTCGACGACCTGGTTGGTCAGCTCGTCGGCCCGGACCGTCGCCGGGAGCGCGGCCAGCAGCGTCTTGCCCGTGAAGGTCGTGCCGTCGGCCTTCGTGCAGCCCAGCGTGCCGCCCAGCTGCTGGGCCTGCTGGGTCTGGGCGCTGATGGCACCGTCGAGGATGGAGGCGAAGTTGCTCTCGGCCTGGGACCGCCCGGCCGCGGTGATCGAGACGTGGTGCGCCGCGGCGTACTGGGACGCCAGCACGTTGTCCACCTCGTTGCCGAGCATCAGGGTGGCGAAGTCGGTGCGGTAGGTGCCGGCCCCACCGGCCCCCGTGCCCGTGAGGTCGAGCGCCTGGGGGAAGTCGAGGGACAGCAGGCACTGGCCGGCGGCGGACGAGGTGAGGCCCTGGAGCTGGCTGTTGAGGGACGCCACGGTGATCGTGTCCCCGTTGACCGAGGCGGCGGTCGGGGTGAGGGTGCAGGCCGAGGTGACCACCCCCGTGGCGACGATGGCGAGTGCGGCGACGAGGCCGGTCCGGATGCGGTTCACGGCGGCGATGCTACCGGGCGCAACCGGTGGGTCCCGGACAGGACCGGACCGGCCGGGCCCGGGGTCTCAGTCCACCGGCACCAGCTCGCGCAGCAGGGCGACGAGCGCCGGCGCGTAGCCCCCGGTCTCGCGGTCGGGGGCGATCGGGATGGTCAGGCGCTTGGCCTCGGCCACCAGCGTCGCTCCCGGGGCCAGCCGCCGGAGGCGGACCTCGGCCGAGGCGGGCAGCATCACCGGGGTCAGCCGGGCCACCGCCCGACCGCCGGGGCCGCCACGCGGACCGGCGCCCTCGGAGCCGAAGCGCGGCACCGAGACCGCCAGGTCCTCGACGCCGAGGCGCAGGCACTCGACCCGCAGCAGCGCCACGGCGAGCAGCGCGGTCGCCGGGGCCGGCAACGGACCGAACCGGTCCTGCCACTCGGCCCGCACGTCCTCCACCTCGTCCACCGTGCGCACCGCCGACAGTCGCCGGTAGGCCTCGAGCCGCACGTCCTCGGCCTCGACGTAGTCCGGGGGCAGGTGGGCCGCGTCGGGCAGGTCGACCGACAGCTCGACCGGCCGGGGACGCGCCTCGCCCTTCAGCTCCGAGACGGCCTCGGACACCATCTGGACGTAGAGGTCGTAGCCGATGGCGGCGATGTGACCCGACTGGTCCCGTCCGAGCAGGTTGCCGGCCCCGCGGATCTGGAGGTCCCGCAGGGCGATCTTGAACCCCGACCCCAGCTCGGTGTGGTCACCGATGGTGCGCAGCCGCTCGTAGGCCGTCTCCGACAGCACGCGGTCCGCCGGGTGGAAGAGGTAGGCGTAGGCCCGCATGCCGGCCCGTCCCACGCGTCCGCGCAGCTGGTGCAGCTGGCCCAGGCCGAGCAGGTCGGCACGGTCGACCACGAGCGTGTTCACCGTGGGCATGTCGATGCCCGACTCCACGATGGTCGTGCAGACGAGGACGTCGTACTCGCCCTGCCAGAAGTCGAGCACGACCTGTTCGAGGGAGCCCTCGTCCATCTGCCCGTGGGCCACGGCCACCCGTGCCTCGGGGGCCATGCGGCGGACCCGCTCGGCCGTCGCCTCGATGTCCTGGACCCGGTTGTGGACGTAGAAGACCTGTCCCTCGCGCAACAGCTCCCGGCGGATGGCCTCGCTGGCGGCGGCCTCCTCGAACTCACCGACGTGGGTGAGGATCGGCCGGCGTGCGGCGGGGGGCGTGTTGACCATGGACAGGTCGCGGATCCCGGTCAGCGCCATCTCCAGGGTGCGCGGGATCGGGCTGGCCGTCAGGGTGAGGACGTCCACCCCCTCCGCCATCGCCTTGATCGACTCCTTGTGGCTCACCCCGAACCGCTGCTCCTCGTCGACCACCAGCAGTCCGAGCTTCTTGAAGGTGACGTCCTGGCCGAGGAGGCGGTGCGTGCCCACCACCACGTCGATCGACCCGTCGGCCAGGCCGGCCAGCACCTCGGCCGCCTGGGCGTTGGTGAGGAACCGGCTGAGCAGGGCGACCTTCACCGGGAACGGCGCGTAGCGCTCGGCGAACGTCTGGGCGTGCTGGCTGGCCAGCAGGGTGGTGGGCACGAGGACGGCGGCCTGGAAGCCGTCCTGGACGGCCTTGAACACGGCGCGCACCGCCACTTCCGTCTTGCCGAACCCGACGTCGCCGCACACCAACCGGTCCATGGGCTGGGGCCGCTCCATGTCCGCCGTGACCTCCTCGATGGCGCGGAGCTGGTCCGAGGTCTCGACGAAGGGGAACGAGGAGGCCAGTTCGGACTGCCAGGGGGTGTCGGGTCCGAAGGCGTGGCCGGGCACCTCGAGGCGGCGACGGTAGAGGGCGACGAGCTCCTCGGCGATCTCGTGGACGGCGGCCCGGGCCTTCGACCGCGCCTTCTGCCATTCGGAACCGCCCAGTCGGCTGACGGTCGGCGAGTCGCCGCCGGCGTAGGGGGTCAGGAGCTCGATCTGGTCCGTGGGGAGGTACAGGCGGTCACCGCCGCGGTACTCGAGCAGCAGGTAGTCGCGGGTGGCCCCGCCCATGGTCCGGGTCACCATGCCCCCGTAGAGGGCGACACCGTGTTGGCGGTGGACCACGTAGCTCCCCGGTGCGAGGTCGTCGAAGAAGCCGTCCACCGGTCGGGCCCGGGTCCGGGCCTGACGGTGCGGACGCATCCGGCCGGTGACGTCCGACTCGGCCAGGACCGCCACGCGGGAGCCGGGCAGGACGAACCCCCGGTCGACCGCGCCCACCACGATCCGGGCCCCGGGCACGGACAGGTCGTCCGACGGGCCGGCGACGGGCACCACCAGACCCTCCTCGGCCAGCAGCGCCGAGAGTCGATCGGCCCCGCCGGCGGACGCCGAGCACAGCACGACCGAGTACCCGGACTCCGCCAGGGAGCGCACCTGGCCGGCCAGCCGGGACCCGTCGCCGAGGATGGGCTCCCACCCGCGGCTCTCGACCTGGGGGACGTCGGGACCCTCGGCGGTGGGTACGAGGGAGACCACGCCCGCCGGGGTGCCGGTGAGGAGGCGGTCGTAGGGCACGTGCAGGCGCGGCGCGTCCGCCCCCGCGTCCAGGCCCCAGGTGTCGGCCAGCGCGTCGGCCAGGGCCGACTCCTCGTCGAGGAGCTCCGAGGCCCGGTCCCGGACCCGGCGGGGCTCGACCAGCACCACCAGCGCCTCGTCACCGAGCAGGTCGCAGAGCAGTTCCTCGCCCTCGACCAGCCACGGCAGCCAGGACTCCATGCCGTCGAACTGCTGGCCGTCGGCGATCCGGTCCCACTGCTGGCGGCCCCAGGGCGCCGAGCCCACCAGAGCGGCCGCCCGCTCCCGCATGGCCTCGTCGGCCACCAGTTCGCGGCAGCCGAAGAGCGCGACCCGCTCCAGGTCGTCGGTGGAGCGCTGGTCGGCCACGTCGAAGCTGGTCAGCCGGTCCACCTCGTCGCCCCACAGGTCGATGCGCACCGGCTCGTCGGCGGTGGACGGGAAGACGTCGACGATGCCGCCGCGCACGGCCAGCTCGCCCCGGTGCTCGACCAGCGACTCGCGCCGGTACCCGAGTGCGACCAGTTCGGCCACCAGCTCCTCGACGACGATCCGGTCGCCCCGTCCCACCACGACCGGTCGCGCGGCGGTGCGCCACGGCCCGAGGCGCTGGAGGACGGCCTTGACCGGTGCGACCACGATGTCCGGACCGTCGCCGTCACCGGTACCCCGGTCGGCGTCCGACCCGGCCAACCGCCAGAGCAGGCGGAGGCGCCGGCCCATGGTGTGGACCTCGGGACTGACCCGCTCGAAGGGCAGTGTCTCCCAGGCCGGGAACACCTCGACCGAGGCCGCCCCGTCGGCCCGGGGCTCGGCGAAGACCTCGAGGTCGTGGGCCAGCTGGGAGGCCGCCTGACCGGTGGGGGTCACGACCAGCACCGGGCGCCGCGACCCGAGGCGGAGCAGTCCGGCCAGGACGAACGCCTGGGCGGGGGTGGCGACCGCCAGGGTGGCGCCGCGGGCACCGACGACGCGGGTCATGGCCGGGTCGTGGCGAAGCAGGGCGGGGAGCGACCGGAGACTCACCCGGTCAGGGTAGCGGCGCCGCCCGGGGTGCCCGGGCGCCCCGTCACGCCTTGGGTCGGCGCGGCTCCCAGCGGAACCGGCGGGCGGTGAACACCAGTGCGCCGGCGGCCCAGACGGCCATCACCGCCAGGTCCCCCGCCTGCAGACCCGACCCCGGGCCGCCCTCGAACGCGCTCGCCAGGGCCCGGATCATGTGGAAGATCGGGAACCAGTCGGCGATCCGGGCGAGCACCGACCCCTGGGCCAGCGGGTAGAACACCCCGGAGATGAAGACCACCGGGAAGTAGAGGCCGTTGATGATGGCCGGGGCGGCGTCGGCGTTCGGCACGAGGACGGTGACGGCCAGTCCGAGGGCGCAGAAGGTCACGATCCCGACGACCAGCGTGACCACCACGGCGAGCGGGTGGTAGGGGACGTGCAGGTGGTAGAAGGCGACCCCGAGGGCGAGGACGATCACCGTCAGGATGGCCACCACGACGAGCACCGAGCCGATGAGGCCGGCGATGTAGGAGCCGACGGCGATGGGTGTGCCCCGCATCCGCTTCAGCACGCCGGACTCCCGCCGGGTGCAGACGACCATGGCCAGGTTCGTGTAGCAGGCGGCGATCAGGCCGAAGGTGAGCATCGCCACCACCACGTACTGGTCGTAGCGGAGCGTGTAGCCCGGCACCCGCGACGATCCGGCCGAGCTGCCGACCACCAGCAGGAAGACGATCGGGAAGGCGAAGGTGAAGACGGCGGCCATGGGGTTGCGCCAGTAGGCCTTCTGCTCGTAGCCGACCTGGGCCGCGGCCACCCGCAGGTCGTTCACCGGCCCGGCTCCGGCTCCGACCCCGACCCCGACCCCGGCTCCGGCTCCGGCTCCGGCGCGTGCTCGCCGGTGAGCGAGAGGTAGACGTCCTCGAGGGACGGGCGCTCGACCGCCAGTCCGGACAGTCCCTCCCCCCGCTCCAGCGCCCAACCCGTCAGGGCGTGGAGCGCGATGGTCGGCTCGGCCACCGCGAACTCGACGAATCCGGCCCGCAGCCGTGGCTCGACCCCGTCGGGCAGCGGGAGGTCGGCGAGGGTGACGTCGGCGGGAGGCACGAACCGCACCGTGCTCATCCCCCGGTCGCGGCCGCCCAACGTGTCCGGCGGCCCGGTCGCCACCACCCGGCCACCGGCCAGGACGACGACCGAGTCGGCCAGGGCCTGGGCCTCGTCCATGTAGTGGGTGGTCAGGACCACGGTGCGACCCTCGGCGCACAGGCCGCGCACCACGTCCCACGCCTCGCGGCGTGCCGACGGGTCGAAGCCGGTGGTCGGCTCGTCGAGGAAGATCAGCTCGGGGTCGCCGATGAGCGCCAACCCGAGATCGAGCCGCCGCTGCTGACCGCCCGAGAGGGTCTTCACCCGCGAGTCGGCCTTCGACCCGAGTCCCACGAGTCCGATCACCTCGTCGACCCCCCGGGGCGAGCCGTAGAGGCCGGCCCGCTGGCGTAGCGCCTCGACGACCGTCAGGTACGGGTCGACGGCGCACTCCTGGAGGACCATGCCCACCCGGGCCCGCAGGGAGCGCTCGCGTCGGGCCGGATCGTGGCCGAGCACCGACACCTCGCCCGCATCCCGGTTGCGGTAGCCCTCGAGGATCTCCACGGCGGTGGTCTTGCCGGCGCCGTTCGGCCCGAGCAGGGCCAGGACCTCACCCCGTCGCACCTCGAGGTCGATCCCGCGCAGGGCCACGAACCTCCCGTAGGACTTGGTCAGCCCGACCACCCGGACGGCCGGCCCGGAGTCGCCGGGGTGCCCACCGTGACGGGAGTCGCCGGATCTGGCGTCGGCGTGTACCGACCGGGCGTGTGCCGACCGGGTGTCGTCGGACGCCGGGGCCATGGTGTGAACCTAGTCGGCGGTGTTGATGCGATTCATCGCCGCCTCCACGCCGGCCGTGGCGATGAGTTCGACGGCGTCCGCCGCGGTCTCGGCGGCCACCGACAGGGCCTCACGCTCGGTCGCGCCGGGCCGCTTCAGGACGTAGTCTGCGCCCGGCTGGCGACCCGGGGGCTTGCCGATGCCGATGCGGACCCGCAGGTAGTCGCCCGTGTGGAGGTGGGCGTGGACGGACTTGAGGCCGTTGTTGCCGGCCGTACCGCCCCCCGCCTTGACCTTGACCCGACCCGACGGCAGGTCGAGCTCGTCGTGCACGATCACGAGCTGGTGGACCCCGCCGTCGGGTGCCGCGTCGTCGGCGTCGAGGCCGGCGCGGCGCACGAGGGGCGCCACGGCCAGACCCGAATCGTTCATGTAGGTGAGCGGGACGGCGCACAGGACGGCGTGCCCGCCGATGAGGATCCGGCCGGCCCGGGCCCGGAGGCCCTTCTCGGCCGACAGGCTCCCGTGGTGGCGGGCGACCAGAAGCTCGACGGCGTCGGCACCGACGTTGTGGCGGGTGCCGTCGTACTCGGCCCCGGGATTGCCCAGACCGACGACGAGCAGATCCACGGGGGTACCCCGACGGGGCCCGACCGCCCCCTCCCGGCGGCGGAGCAGGGCCTAGCCCTCGTCGGACGAGGAGTCGTCGGACGACTCACCTTCGCCGCCCGCTCCCTCCTCGGCCGTCGCCACCTGGACGCGGGGCGGGTTGCCGGCCACGACCGTGGCGCCCGGGTCGGTCTCGAGCTCGACACCGGCGGGGATGGTGATGTCCGACACGTGGAGGGCACCGCCGATGGTCAGGCTCGAGATGTCGATGTCGACGCTCGGCGGGATATCGGTCGGCTTGGCCTTCACCTGGAGCGTGAACAGCTGCTGGTCCACGATGCCGTCGCCGTGGGCGATCTCCAGGGCCTCGCCCACCAGGTTGATGGTGACCTCGGCGCTGATCAGCTCGTCGCGGTTCACGATGAGGAAGTCGACGTGGGTCACCACGTTGCGGACCGGATGGTGCTGGATGTCCCGGGCGAGGGTGAGCAGCTCCTCACCGTCGACCTGGAGCTGCAGCAGCGTGTTGAGGCCGGCGTCGCCCGACATGGCGATCTGGAACTCCCGGGCGACGACCGCCACCGGGATGGGCTCGGAGCCGTGGCCGTAGACCACGCCGGGGATCTTCCCGTCGGCGCGCAGGCGCCGCGTCGAGCTGGTTCCGATCTCGCGGCCGGTGTGGGCGGTGAGCGTGGTTTCGGGCATGCGGGGACTCCTCGGGAGATGCGGCGACGGGCGCAGGGTCTCGCCCTCCCGGTCGTGCACGGGGCACGGACAGGAGCGGCCGCTGCTGACGGCCCATCATGATAGACGCAACACCGGAGCCGGGCCACACGCCCCGCGGTCCGGTCGACCGTGCCCCCGTGGCCCCGTGCCCCCGGCGGCCAGCCGGTGGACGTTGGCTACGCCAGGTTCTCGCCCCCGAAGATCTCGGAGACCGAGGAGTCCTCGAACACGGCGTCGATGGCGCTGCTGATCAGGTTGGCCACCGAGAGCACCTCGAGCTTGTCGAACCGCCGGTCCGGCGCGATGGGCAGGGTGTTCGTCACCACGACCTTGGTGAGGGCCGAGTTCTTGAGGCGGTCGATGGCGGGGTCGGAGAGCACGGCGTGCGTGGCCATGCACCACACCTCGCTCGCCCCCCGGTCGGCCAGGAGGTCGGCGGCGGCGACGATGGTGCCCGCGGTGTCGATCATGTCGTCGATGAGCACGCACTGACGGCCCTCGACGTCGCCCACCACGTGGAGCGCCTCGACCTGGTTGGCGACCCCCCGGAGGCGGCGCTTGTGCACCACGGCGAGATCGGCGGTGAGGTGCTGGCTGAACCGCTCCGCCACCTTGACCCGACCAGCATCGGGGGCGACGACCACGAGGTCGTCGTTGAGGTGCTTGCGGAGGTAGTCGATCATCACCGGTGCGGCCGTCAGGTGGTCGAAGGGGATGTCGAAGAAGCCCTGGATCTGCCCCGAGTGGAGGTCGACGCTGACCACCCGGTCCGCACCCGCCACCGACAGCATGTCGGCCACGAGCTTGGCGGTGATCGGCTCACGCCCCGTCGCCTTGCGGTCCTGGCGCGAGTACCCGTAGTAGGGGCACACGGCCGTGATCCGCTTGGCCGACGCCCGCTTGGCGGCGTCGATCATGATGAGGTGCTCCATGAGCGAGTCGTTCACCGGGCCGCAGTGGGTCTGGAGGATGAAGACGTCCGAGCCGCGGATGGAGCTGTCGAAGCGGCAGTGGATCTCGCCGTTGGCGAACTCGCGCAGATTGGCCTCACCCAGTTCGACGCCCAGCTGTTCGGCGATCTCCCGGGCCAGCTCCGGGTGGGAGCGGCCCGACACCAGGTCGAGGCGGCGGCGCGGGGTGAATTCCATGACGAGACGCTACCGCGATGCGGGGTCGGGGTCAGATGGCGGCGTGGCCACGACGGACCCGGCCGGCACCTCGGTGCCTTCGGCCAGCACGACGAACGGTCCGACCCGGGCATCGGCGCCGATCACCGAGCGCCGACAGACGCTGGAGGTGACGATCGCACCCTCGCCCACCGAGGTGTCGACCAGCCGCGTGTCGGGGCCGATCTCGGCGTGCTCGCCCACCGCACAGGAGCCCTGCAGGATCACCCCGGGCAGCAGGACGACGTCGGTCGCCAGGGTGACCTCCGTGTCGATGTAGGTGGTCTGCGGATCCCACATGGTCACGCCGCGTCGCATCCACCGCTCGTTGATCCGGTCGCGCAGCTCGGCCTCGGCGACGGCCAGCTGGGCCCGGTCGTTGACCCCGGCCACCTCCATGGTGTCCTCGACCACGACGGACCCGACCCGGTGACCGGCGTCGTAGAGGACCTCGACGACGTCGGTCAGGTAGTACTCGCCCTGGGCGTTGGCCGGGCTGAGCCGGCGCAACGACGGCGCCAGCACGCTCCGCTTGAAGCAGTACATCGACGTGTTGACCTCGTCGACCTCGAGCTCCTCGTCGGTGGCGTCCCCGTGCTCCACCACCCGGGCCACGGCGTCGTCCCGGCCCCGCACCACCCGGCCGTAGCCGGTCGGGTCGTCGAGCACGGCGGTCAGGAGGGTGGCGGCATCGTCCTGGTCCCGATGGATGCGGACGAGCCGGGCCAGGGTGCCCGGACGCAGCAGGGGCGTGTCGCCCGGGAGGACGACCACGTCACCGTCCTCCCCGGGCCCCTCGTCGGGCAGCCCGGTGAGGGCCACCGACATGGCGTCCCCGGTACCCCGCTGCTCCTCCTGTTCGACGAACTCGATGACCATGCCGGCCGGTGCGTGCTCGATCAGGGTCTTGGTGACCCACTCGGCCCGGTGGCCGACGACGACGACCACGCGCGTGACCGGCAGTTCGGCGAGGGCGTCGAGGACGTGCAGGATCATGGGGCGACCGCACAGCCGGTGCAACGGCTTCGGGCGGGCGGAGCGCATGCGCGTGCCGTGGCCGGCGGCGAGCACCACGGCCGAGAGCGGCCGGCTCGGTGCCTCGGATCCCGGGGTGCCCACCTCCGGGCTGTCCCACTCGTCGGCGGGACCCTGGGGGTAGGTCCGGATCACCATGCCGTCCACCCCCGGAGGGTCGTCCGCCCGGCACGGCCGATGTCGTCACGCGGCGCAGAGGTCATGGGCCTATTCTTCCCACGTCGGCCCGCTCGGTGCGACACCATGCCGTCCCACCTCTCCCACCAGGGGATCCGCCGCCCGAGCGTCCCGGCCCGAGAATCCACCCATGCCCGTCCTCCCCACCACCATCGACCCGGACTCGGACTCGTTCCGGGCCAACGAGCGCGCCCTCCTCGAGGGACTGGCCGTCGTGGACGAGGCCCGCGCTGCCGCCCGCGCCGGTGGCGGCGAGCGGTACGTCACCCGCCACCGGGAGCGGGGGAAGCTCACCGCCCGCGAGCGCATCGAGCTGCTCCTCGACCGGGACGCCCCGTTCCTGGAGCTGTGCCCGTTCGCCGCCTGGGGTACCGAGTACATGGTCGGGGGCTCCTCGATCCTCGGGATCGGTGTCGTCGAGGGGGTCGAGGTGCTGATCAGCGCGACCGACCCGACCGTGCGCGGCGGGGCCATGAATCCGTGGTCGTTCCGCAAGAGCGCCCGGGGCTCGGACATCGCCCTGGCCAACCGGCTGCCGACGGTCAGCCTCACCGAGTCCGGTGGTGCGGACCTGCCGGCGCAGGCGGAGCTGTTCATCCCGGGGGGTCGGGCGTTCCGCGACATCACCCGGCACTCCGCCGCCGGCATCCCGACCGTGGCGGTCGTGTTCGGCAACGCCACCGCCGGGGGCGCCTACGTGCCCGGGATGAGCGACTACGTGGTGATGATCGAGCAGCGTTCGAAGGTCTTCCTCGGTGGCCCGCCGCTGGTGAAGATGGCGACGGGTGAGGAGTCCAGCGACGAGGAGCTCGGCGGTGCCTCGATGCACGCCCGGGTGTCGGGCCTGGCGGACTACCTCGCCGTCGACGAGCACGATGCCATCCGGCTCGGGCGCCAGATCGTGGGCCGTCTCCACTGGCGCAAGCGCGGACCCGGTCCGACGGAGCCGGCGGACGATCCCGTCCACGATCCCGACGAACTCCTGGGCATCGCCTCGGCCGACCCCAAGCTCCCCTTCGACCCCCGCGAGGTGCTGGCCCGGGTGGTCGACGGCTCGCGCTTCGACGAGTTCAAGCCGCTCTACGGCTCGAGTCTGGTGACCGGGTGGGCCTCGATCCACGGCTACCCGATCGGGATCCTGGCCAACCACCGGGGAGTCCTCTTCTCCGAGGAGGCCCACAAGGCCACCCAATTCATCCAGCTGGCCAACCAGATCGACGTCCCGCTCCTCTTCCTCCAGAACACCACGGGCTACATGGTGGGCAAGGAGTACGAGCAGGGGGGCATCATCAAGCACGGGGCGATGATGATCAACGCCGTCTCCAACTCCTCGGTGCCGCACCTGACCGTCAACATCGGCGCCTCCTACGGGGCCGGCAACTACGGCATGTGCGGCCGGGCCTACGACCCCCGGTTCCTCTTCGCCTGGCCGAACGCCCGCTCCGCCGTCATGGGCCCCGCGCAGCTGGCCGGCGTGCTCTCCATCGTCGGCCGCCAGTCGGCCGCCTCCAAGGGCGTGCCGTTCGACGAGGAGGCCGACGAGGCCATGCGGGCACTGGTGGAGGCCCAGATCGAGTCCGAGTCGCTCCCCCTCTATCTGTCGTCCCGCCTCTACGACGACGGGATCATCGACCCGCGCGACACCCGCACCGTGCTCGGCATGTGCCTGTCGGCCATCGACAACCAGCCCACCGCCGGCACGCGCGGCTACGGCGTCTTCCGGATGTGATGCGCCGATGACCGACACCGCTCCGGCCGGCGCCACCCGTCCCGTCACGACGCTGCTCGTGGCCAACCGCGGGGAGATCGCCTGCCGCATCATGCGCACGGCCCGGGCCATGGGCATCACCACGGTGGCCGTCTACTCCGACGCCGACGCCGCCAGCCCCCACGTGGTCTCGGCCGACCTGGCCGTCCGCCTGCCGGGCGTGTCCCCCTCCGACACCTACCTCCGCCACGACCTCATCCTCGACGCCGCCCGGAGCAGCGGTGCCGACGCCGTCCACCCGGGCTACGGCTTCCTCTCCGAGTCCGGGGACTTCGCCCGGGCCGTGCTCGGGGCCGGACTGATCTGGGTGGGGCCGTCGCCCGCGGCCATCGACGCCATGGGGTCGAAGATCGGGTCGAAGGACCTGATGCGCGCGGCGGGCGTCCCCACGCTGCCCTCGGTGACGGTGGACGGCGACACCCCGCCGGATCCCGCCGAGGTCGAGCGGCTCGGCTGGCCCCTCCTCGTGAAGGCGTCAGCCGGAGGCGGCGGCCGGGGCATGCGGATCGTGGAGGGCCCGGACGCCCTGGCCGAGGCCCTCGCCGGTGCCCGACGCGAGGCGCGGTCGGCGTTCGGCGACGGGACGGTGTTCCTCGAGCGCTACGTCGCCGCTCCCCGTCACATCGAGGTCCAGGTGCTGGCGGACAGCCACGGGACCACCGTGGCCCTGTTCGAGCGCGAGTGCAGCATCCAGCGCCGACACCAGAAGATCATCGAGGAGGCTCCGTCGCCCGTCGTCGGCCCCGCCCTCCGCGCCCGACTGTCGGACGCGGCGGTGGCCGCCGCCCGGGCCGTGGGCTACGTCAACGCCGGGACCGTGGAGTTCGTGCTCGACACCGGTGGTCCGTCGAGCGGCGGCGGTCGGGCAGGCACCGACGGATCCGGCGGTGAGGGTGAGCCCTACTTCCTCGAGATGAACACCCGCCTCCAGGTCGAGCACCCGGTGACCGAGGGGGTGACGGGCCTCGACCTCGTCCGGCTGCAGCTCCTGGTGGCCGGTGGGGAGCCGCTGCCCGGCGAGGTCCTCGAGGCGGTCGCCAGGGGCCCGGTCGGGCACGCCATCGAGGCCCGCCTGTACGCGGAGGACCCGGCGGCGGGCTGGCTCCCCTCGACCGGTGAGCTTCACGAGTTCACCGTGCCCGACGACCGGCCCGGCGTGCGCGTGGACTCGGGAGTGATGTCGGGCGGCACGGTGAGTCCGCACTACGACCCGATGCTGGCCAAGGTCATCGTCCACGCCCCGTCGCGGGGGGAGGCGACCGCGGCGCTGGCCGGTGTGCTGGCCGACGCCCGCATCCACGGGGTCACCACCAACCGCGACCTCCTGGTGCGCACCCTCCGCGCCGAGGACTTCCGGCGCGGGGCCACCGACACCGGCTTCCTCGACCGCCACGGCCTCGACGTGCTGGCCGCACCCCTGGCCGACGACCCGGCACGGGGACGCCACGCCGTCGTGGCCGCCCTGGCCGGCCAGGCCGGACGTCGGGACGCCGCCCGGGTCCTCACCACGGTGCCGTCGGGCTGGCGGGCCGGCACCGACGACCGCCAGGACGTCACCTACTCCGACGGTGACCGGGCGTGGCTCGTGACTTACCGCATGGGGCGCCGCGGGCGGGCGCCGGCCGAGGTGGCCCTCGACGGGACGGTGCTCGACGCCACCGCCTCCGGTGTCGCCGCGGACGGCCTGACGCTGACCGTTGACGGCGTGTCGCGGCGGTACGTGGTCCAGCGCGTCGGCTCGACGGTCTACGTCGACGGGCCCGACGGCTCCAGCCGGTTCGACGAGGAGGAGCGGCTGCCCGTGGCCGCCGAGCAGGTGGCCGAGGGCTCGGCCGTCGCCCCCATGCCGGGCAGCGTGGTCCGGGTGGCCGTGTCCGCCGGTACGCGGGTCGAGGCCGGGCAGGTCCTCGTGGTGCTCGAGGCCATGAAGATGGAGCACACCGTCCTGGCGGGGGCGACCGGGACGGTGGCCGAGGTGCACGTGGCCGAGGGCGACCAGGTGGAGACGGGTCGGATCCTCGCCGTCGTCGAGGCGGACGCCGTCGCGTCACCGGACGCGGACGGAACGACCCCGTGAGCGGGCCGCTGCGCATCGCCAACTGCTCCGGCTTCTACGGCGACCGCCTGTCGGCCGCACGCGAGATGGTCGACGGCGGCCCGATCGACGTGCTCACCGGTGACTGGCTGGCCGAGCTCACCATGCTGATCCTCTGGAAGGGGATGCAGCGTGACCCGTCGCGCGGCTGGGCCCACACCTTCCTCACCCAGATGGAGGAGGTCCTCGGCACCTGCGTCGACCGGGGGATCAAGGTCGTCACCAACGCCGGAGGACTCAACCCGGCCGCCCTCGCCGCGCAGGTCCGCGCCGTCGCCGACCGCCTCGGCATCGCCGTCTCGGTGGCGCACGTCGAAGGCGACGACCTGCTCCCCCGCATCGGCGCCCTGCAGGCCGCCGGCCACCCGCTCGCCCATCTCGACACCGGCGAGTACCTGGAGCGCGCGGCCGGGACCGTCGTCACGGCCAACGCCTACCTGGGGGCCTGGCCGATCGTCGAGTGCCTCGAGGGCGGTGCCGACGTGGTGGTCTGCCCCCGGGTGACCGACGCCTCGCTGGTCGTCGGCCCCGCCGCCTGGCACCACGGCTGGAGTGCGACCGACTGGGACGCGCTGGCCGGCGCGGTGGTGGCCGGCCACGTCATCGAATGCGGGCCCCAGGCCACGGGGGGCAACTACGCGTTCTTCACGGAGGTCCCCGGTGTGGAGCACCCCGGGTTCCCCATCGCCGAGGTGGCCGCCGACGGCTCGTCCGTGATCACCAAGCACCCGGGAACCGGCGGTGAGGTCTCCGTCGGGACCGTCACGGCCCAGCTCCTCTACGAGATCAGCGGCCACCACTACGCCAACACCGACGTGGTGGCGCGGTTCGACACCATCGAGCTGGCCGAGGTCGGACCCGACCGGGTCCGGGTGTCGGGCACGCGGGGCCTGCCGGCCCCGCCCGATGTCAAGGTCTGCCTCAACCTGCTCGGGGGATGGCGCAACATCATGACGTTCGTCCTCACCGGGCTCGACATCGAGGCGAAGGCCGACCTCACGGTGCGCACGCTGGCCGAGTCGCTGGGCGGGACCGGCCAGTTCGCCGAGTTCGACGCCCGGCTGATCCGTTCGGACAAGGCCGACGCCCCGACCAATGCCGAGGCGACCGCCCAGCTCCGGGTGACGGTCAAGGACGAGGATGCCGAGCGGGTGGGGCGCCGGTTCTCCGGGGCCGCCACCGAACTGGCCCTCGCCGGCTACCCCGGCCTCCACCTGACGGCGCCCCCCGGGGCCGCCACGGCCTACGGGGTCTACTGGCCGGCACTCGTCCCCGCCGAGCTCGTGGTCCCCGCCGTGGTGCGGGCCGACGGGTCCCGGGTCGAGGTGCCCCACCACCGGAACCGGGCCGACCGCCCGTCCGTCGTGGAGGGCGCCGACGCCTCCCTCGCTCCGGGGGTGGCCATCGCCCCCGACGCCGTGCCGTCTCCACCCCCGTCCCGGCCCGACACGGGCGTGGCCACCGTGCGGCTGCCGCTCGGCACGCTGATCGGTGCCCGTTCGGGCGACAAGGGGGGCAACGCCAACGTCGGGCTGTGGGCCCGCTCGGACGGGGCCTGGGCGTGGTTGGACGGCGAGCTCACCCTGGAACGGTTCCGCCTCCTGCTCCCCGAGGCCGACGGGCTGGACGTGCAGCGCCATGCGTTCCCCCGGCTCCGGGCGCTCAACTTCGTCGTGGTCGGGCTGCTGGGCGAAGGTGTGGCCTCGTCCACCCGCCCGGACCCGCAGGCCAAGGGCCTGGGCGAGTACCTGCGCAGCCGGCTCGTCGACGTGCCGGTCCACCTGCTCCCGCACCCGTCCTAATCTGGGGATCCGGAGGGTCGACGGCCCTCCCGTGACCCGGACCCGCCGGGCCGGCCAGCCGCCGGAGCAGCGCCAGGAGGCCACCATGGACTTTGCCGAATCCGACGAGATCCTCATGTTGCGCGAGGCCGTCAGCTCGATCGCCGCCAAGTTCGGGCACAGCTACTACGCCGAGAAGGCCCGGGCCGACGAGCGCACCGACGAGCTGTGGAGCGCGGTGGCCGAACAGGGGTTCCTCGGCGTGAACGTCCCCGAGGAGTACGGCGGTGGCGGTGGCGGGATCACCGAGCTGGCCGTCGTCGCCGAGGAGCTGGCCGCCCAGGGGTGCCCACTCCTCGTCATCGTGGTGTCGCCGGCCATCTGCGCCACGATCATCGCCAAGTTCGGCACCGACGCGCAGAAGCAGCGCTGGCTCCCGCGCTTCGCCACCGGCGAGTTGAAGATGGCCTTCGCCATCACCGAGCCCGACGCCGGGTCGAACTCCCACAACCTCGGGCTGACCGCCACCGAGGACGGGGACCTCTACCGTCTCAACGGGCAGAAGTACTACATCTCGGGCGTCGACGAGTGCGAGGCGATCATGGTCGTCACCAAGTCCGGGGCCGATCCGGACACCGGCCGGGGACGGCTGTCGCTGTTCGTCGTCGACGTCGACACGCCGGGGCTCACGACCCAGGTGCTGCCGGTCGAGATCACCGCGCCGGAGAAGCAGTTCACCCTCTTCTTCGACAACGTCGAGGTCGAGGCGGACCGGCTCGTCGGCGACGAGGGTGAGGGTCTCCGACAGGTCTTCTACGGACTCAACCCCGAGCGCATCCTGTCGGCGGCCACCGCCAACGGGATCGGTCGCTACGCCCTCGACCGGGCCGCCGAGTACGCGACCACCCGTGAGGTGTGGGGCACCCCCATCGCGCGCCACCAGGGCATCGCCCACCCACTCGCCAAGTCCAAGATCGAAGTGGAGCTCGCCCGGACGATGACGGACAAGGCGGCCTGGTACTGCGACCACGACGGGGACTCGCCGCTGGCCGGCGAGACGGCCAACATGGCGAAGTACGCCGCCGCCGAGGCGACACTCGCCGCGCTCGACCAGTCCATCCAGACCCACGGCGGCAACGGCATGTCGACCGAGTACGGGATCGCCGACCTGTGGGGCATGGCCCGACTCCTCCGGATCGCTCCCGTCAGCCGCGAGATGATCCTCAACTACGTGGCCCAGCACTCGCTGCACCTGCCCCGCTCCTACTGAGCGGCCGGCGGCCCGGCTGACCGGCCGACGGTCGGCGGCTGGGCGGCCGACCGTCTGAACACCCGGCGGCCGCCAGGGGCCGGACCGTTGCGTACTCCCCCTCTGGACGCTCCGGTTGGCGACGACGCTGAGCATTGCAGATGAGTCACTCTGACTCGAACCCGGTCTCGGGTGGATCCTGGCCCACGGCGGGGACCCGCCCCTCGCCGGCGAGGCCGCCAACGTGGTGCGGCATCCGCTCCGAGTGACCCGGCCGTGCCGTGCTCGCCTGTCCCGAGCTCCCCACGGCGCCGTCGGGGCGACGGGGTCCGGCGAGCGGGTCCTCTCAAGTCACCGCTCGGGCCCGCCGATAGGCCCGGTAGGTGGAATTACGCCTAGGAACGTCGGTTCCCACGGCCGTACTCTGCCCAACGAGCGACATGCCCACATCCGCAGACCCACACCGCAGTCCGGACGCGAGCCGGGTGTCCGGGCCGACCACGGTCGGCGGGCCGTGGCGCGTCCGGACGGGCAGAGGCCGGATGGGCCGGCGACGGTCGGACGAGGCGGTCACGCTGATCGAGGTCATGGTGGCATCCGTCATCCTGCTCGTGACGATGATCCCGATGGGGATGCTGCTGACCAGCGCGTCGTCCGCCGCCGTCCAGACCCGCCAGCGCCAGGCGGCGCTGCAGCTGGCCGACTCGTGGGTCGAGATCCTGTCCAACTCGCAGCCCCCGACGCACAGCGACGGGTCGGTCATCACCAATTCGCCGAGCACCCCCGTGGCCCCGGCCGGAACGCAGACACCGCCCACGACACTCGCCGGCACGACGTACACGGTCACTGCGAACTACGTCGAGAGCTTCGTGAACGGCGTCGGGCAGTCCGACTTCTGCTCGGCCGGCCAGCCGCCCAGCCCGAGCCACCCCGGCGTCATCGGCCTCAAGGTGACCGTGGCCTGGGGGGGGTCCGCACCGCACTCGACCTCCATCACCACCGACATCAACTACCCCAAGCCGGGTCTGCAGACCGAGGGATTCCTGGCCGTCAACCTGACGAACGAGGGCGAGCCCGACATCCTCGGGAACACACCTACCGACCGGCTCCAGTCGATTCCGGTCACCATCACCCAGGTCACGGGGAACCCGGTCCTCAATCCGAGTTCGTTCACGCTGCACGCCGACGGGAACGGGTGCATCTTCGCCCAGGTGCCCGTCGGCACGTACACCATCGCCGCTCAGCAACCGACTGCGGGGACCCCGGCGACGTTCGCCGGATACACGGGCACCCCCCCGTTCGTGAGCACGTCCGGCGCCACCTCGGAACTCGTCACGAACCAGACCGTGAACGTCACCGCCCAGACGACGGTCCAACTCGACGCCTTCGACGAAGGGATCACCGGCAAGGTCAACTACGGGGGCGCCTCCGCCGTCGACGCCGGAGTCCAGTGTCCTGCCGCCGCCGGACTGACCTGCATCACCACCGGCGACGGACCGACCGGGGCGACCGGGGCATGGGGCGACGCCAGTGCGCCCTGGACGACGGGTGGCCTCCCCCCCGGGACGCACGTGAACCAGGTCGCCTGCACCACCTCGGGCAACCCCACCTGCGTCGGTGTGGGCTACGGATCAGGCGGTGGCATCATCGTGTCGACACCGTCCACCTTCTCCGCCCCCACGTACGACACCGTCCCCGCCGGGGTCACCGACCTCACCCAGGTGGTCTGTCCGTCGGGCCGTGGCTGCTACGCACTCGGCACGACGGCCGCCGGCCCGGTCCTCCTCGCCGGCTACGTCAACCAGAGCGGGGGCGACGTGTGGAGCGTGGTCGACCCGCCGTCGCCGACGTTCACCTCCATCGGGTCGATCGCCTGTCCGACGTCGACCACCTGCGAGCTCTCGTACCTCGGCCCCGGTGCGGTGCCCGGCATCCTGCGCATCGACGGCGACACCGACAACCTCGCCTCCAACCCGTCGTGGACGCCCACCTTCACCGCGGACCTCCTCCCCCCCTCGGTGACCTCGGTCGGGACGCTCACCTGCCCGACGTCGGACACGTGCCTGGCCGTAGCCACCGGCGACCATGCCAGTCCCGGTGATGCGACGGTCATCGACGCTCCGATCGCCGGATCGGGTGCGAGCATCTGGGAGAACGAGTCGACCTTCCCCACGGGTGTGACGGCCGTCACCGGGATCTCGTGCCTCGCCACCACCTGCGTGTCCATCGGGACCGATGCCGGTGCTCCCGCCGTGTGGACCGACGACATCACCACGTCCCCCGACAACTGGGTACAGGCCAACGGCATCCCCACGTCGGTCACGGCGGTGACCTCGGTCGCCTGCGGCACGCCGGGCTCGGGCGACACCGCGGACTGCGTGATCGGCGCCAGCACCCCAAGCCTGACCTCGGCCGGGCAGCTGCTCGAGGGCTCGCTGACCAACACCAACGGAGGCTGGGCCTGGAACTTCGCCAGTCAGCCGGCCGGTGTGACCGTCCAGTACGTCCTGTCGGTGGCCTGTGCCAACCCGGCCTCGTCGTCGGGCACCTGCGCCGCCGTGGCCGCAACCTCCGGAGGTCCCGTCATCCTGGCCGCACCCGCGGGACCGTCGAGCGCCTGGGTGAACAGCACGCCGGCGTCGCTCCCCGGCGCCACGGTGACCGGCATCCCCCTCGAGACCGCACCTTCCGGCACGTCGAGTTGGACGACCCAGGTGTCCGCCGGGCACCCGACGAACGCCTCGCTCCTCCCCAACGTCCTCTATCCGCATGCCGGTGGCTACTCGCTCGTCGCCGGCGACTGCCCGTCCGAGGCCACCAGCACGTCGACCGCGTCGCTGGCCGCGCTCCCCGGCGGCGTCGCCACCTCGACCGTGCCCCTCGGGCTGCTCCCGCTCCGACTCGTGGACTCGACGGGTGCACCCGTCGCAGGCGCCACCATCACCCTCACCACCATCACTCCCCCGTCGTGCCCCAACGGCACCGACGCCTACAGCATGCCGGTGACGGACGCCACGGGCACGACCGTCACCTCGGTGCCCTACGGCACCTACACCTACACCGTCACTTTGGGCGGCTCGGCCACGGCGCACACCTCGGTCACGATCACCGTCGGCATAAGCACCGTCCAGGTGGCCTCCGGTGGGCCGGTCGTGACGACCTACCTTCCCGGGGTCTCCACGGTGCAGGCATGACGGTGCACCCCCGCGAACGGTCCTTCGACGACGCCGGCATGACGTTGATCGAACTCCTCGTCACGTCCTCGATCCTCCTCGTCCTGCTCGGCATGGTGCTCGTATCGATGAACCTGATCAATACGGTGAGCACCAGCGTCAACTCCCAGTTCCAGGAGTTCGACCAGGCGCTCCCGGCCATGGCGCCCTTCCACAGCCTGCTCGCCGCCGAGGTCGAACCGGGCCCACCCGCCGCCGATGGGACCCCGACCCCCGGCTTCCAGGCGATGGGCAACTTCTCGATGACCTTCTACGCCAACATCGGCACCGCCTACGCCAACACCACCTCCTGCCCCACCGGGCCGACCTGCACGGCCGGGGGCACCACGGCCGGGCCCGCCAAGATCGTCGCCCAGGAACTCAACGGCAGCGGGCAGCCGGCCACGGCCTGCAGTGCGGCCAACCCCTGCAGCCTGCAGCTCCGCATGTACCTGCCGGTGACCGGTGTGTCCTCGCCCGGTGTGTCGACCTGCCCCGGCGTCGGAACCGGGCCCGCCTGCCAGTGGTCCACCAACTACCGGCTCCTGGCCAACGTGCTCGACGTGGTCAACGACCCGTCCGCGGTGGACGGGTCGGGGGCACCGACCGACCCTCTCTTCACGTACACGATCTTCGATCCCTACCTCAACCAGGCCATCACCCTCTCCAGCGGCGAAGTCCAGAACCAGATGCTGACCGGACTCACCGGCCTGGGCTACTCGACCGACACCCAGTCGCTGTCCCAGTGCAATGCGCCCAGCACCGCCGCGCCGACGGTCTACCCCGTGGCCGTCTCGTGCCCGACGGACGCCGTGCAGAGCATCACCATCCACCTGCGGGTGGCCAGGCCCGGAACCGGTGCGAACACCGCGGTCGAGAACAGCCTCGTCGTCTACCGTTACGCCCCGAGCCCCGGGGCAGCCACCGCTCCCTACCAGTACTCGGTGACCGTGGGATGACCAGGATGACGACGGGCCACGACCGGAACACCTCCCGGAACCGGGCCGCGGCACGGTCCGGCGCGGGCTGGTCGGACCTGGGGCAGACGGCCATCGTCGCCGTGGCCGCCGTGTCCCTGATCATCGCCATCATCGGGGCGACCCTGGTCGCCGCCGTCGTACAGTCGGCGCCGCTCCAGCAGACCGTCGCCGTCGCCGTGTACGCCCACCGCGCCCTCCAGGCCGGCGAGAACGCCTACCTCACCGCGGTGAACGCCAATCCGAGCCTGGCGCAGTGCAACACGAACACGAACAACGCCGGTACCTGCGGTGGCATCAACTACGGGCAGTGGAACCTGGTGACCGGCTCCAACTCCAGCGACAGTTACGCCGAGTACTACGCGTTCGGCAATCCACAGCCGACCTTCGACCCCACCACGCACGCCCTCTCCAATCTGTCGGTCCAGGTGGTGGGAGCAGCCCACAGCCAGTCGGCCACGAACCACTACTACTTCAACTCCGAGACCATGAACCTCGCAGCCACGAACGGCTTCCTCACCAACGTCTGGTGGTCCAACTTCGAGTCCTACAACCCGAACGGCGACTACACGAACTGCAACTACAACTGGAAGATCCGCTACAACATCGACGGTGGCGGCACCAGTTGCTCCCCGGTCTACTTCGGACCCGCCGACTATCTGTTCGGTCCCGTCTACACCAACGACTCGGTCTTCACCTCCGGGGACGGTTCCGTGTGCGGCTCGCCGTCGTTCGGCAACCCGTACCCGCCACCCGTGGTTCCGCCGTGTACCAATCCGTCCCCGGGGGCCGGGGTCCCCTCGGACGTCCACACCGCCGACCCCAACTGCCAATTCGTGACCGACAGCAACGGCATGTCCGGCATCCCCCTGGGGAGCACCCCCGCCCAGACCTGCGCGTCCGCCCCCGGCGCCGTCAACCTGTATGCGAACTCCTCGAACACGACGAGCCCGCTCCCGGTCAGCACCTACAACCACGCCGTCGAGCCCCCACCGCAGAGCAATGCCCAGCTCGGCACCATCGCCAGCGAAGACGGTTGCCTCTATTCGGGGCCCACGCAGATCACCCTGACGACGGACGCCTCGGGCAAGGGCGAGATGACGGTGTCCAGCCCGGACACCAACGTGACCCCGGCCACCGTCAACGGCCAGTCCATCACGCGCTCGAACGACAACCTGTCCACCAACAACAACGACTGTCCGAACGACGGCACGGCGTACCTCCCCTCGAACGGCGTCGTCTACGTCCAGAACGCCTCGACCGCCGACACGGTCACCGGTGCCAACCCGTTCGATGACCTGGTCAACAACACGGTCACCAACCTGACGGCCAACTCCACGCCACAGCAGAACAACCCGGTGACGCTCACCGCCACGGTCACCTCGGCCACGAAGGAGATCCCGTCCAATGCGACGGTCACCTTCAGCCAGACGACGAGCCAGACGACGACCCAGTGCAACTGGTCGTGGTCGTGGTACTGGGGTTGGCAATGGGTGTGCAAGTCGGTGACCAAGAAGGCCACCAACCCGATCGCGGCGTGCACGGGACTGTCGAGCTGGTCGGCACCGGTACAGGTCGGGTCGTTCTGGCAGGCCTCCATCACGTGCACGACCACCGAGTCGAGCACCGGTACGGGCGCGTTCTCGGCCGCCTACAGCGGTGGCCAGATCACGTCGGCGTCGCAGGGCAACCTGGGCCAGACCAACACCCTGCGCCCGTCGGTGTCCTACGGGGCGAACTCCCAGACCAACACCGGTGGCTGCTCGAGCTGCTACTACGGCGAGAAGGGCACCCCCGACGCCGAGGGCGACGCCTTCGTCCACGGGAACCTGTCGGGTGAGCTCACCATCGGCACGGCCAACAACGTCATCGTCGACGGCAACCTCAACTACTACGACTGTTCCGGCCGCTGGACGACGGGCCAGAGCGGCGCCACCGACTTCTGCCCGTACAACGTCGGTGGCACCAACGACTCGCTGGGGCTGATCGCCAACGACTACGTCGAGGTCAACCGCCCGATCGTGAAGGGCTCCAATAACCAGAACTCGCCCTACTACCCCGGCCAGCCGCTCCCCTCGTGCGGTGCCACCCCGGGGGCCCTGTGTGACCCGTCGACGAGCGGTCGCGGGATCTCCATCGACGCCGCGGTCCTGGCGCTGACCCAGTCGTTCGCGGTGAACAACCACGACGCCTGTGGGAGTGAGGGACTGCTCAACGTGTACGGGTCGATCCAGCAGTTCGCGCGCGGCCCTGTGGGCGTTTTCAACGACCAGTACTACTGCGGCATACCCACATCCGGTTACACCAAGCACTACACGTGGGACCCACTCCTGGACTTTCTGTCGCCGCCCAGCTATCTGGTGCCGTCCACCGCCCCCTGGACGCTCACCTCGGTCAACAGCAACGGCGGCCAGCACGGAACCAGCGTGTGCCCGGTCCTCACCGGCGTCTACGACGGGACCTCATCGCCACCGCCGATCACCCAGTACTGCTCGCAGGCCACCGGCGGGCTCCCCGGCTACCCGGCCATCACCGCCCCGTCGCCTCCGACCCAGGTCTACGCCACCGCCGGTGCCGGCGGCGTGGCCACGGTCAACTGGACCGATCCGTCGGACAACGGCTCACCCATCCTCCACTACGACGTGAACCCGAGTCCGGCCTGCGCCACCTGCACCGGAACGGAGGTCAACGGGGCCACCGCGACCTCGGCGTCGCTCGGCGGCCTCGCCCCGGGGGTCAGCTACGTCTTCACCGTCACCGCCACGAACGCCAACGGCACGAGCGACCCGTCCGCTCCGTCGTCATCGGTCGCCACGCCCAGCGCCCCCAATGCGCCCACCCTGGTGAACGCGGTCGGCAACATCAACGACACGGTCGCCGTGAGCTGGATCGATCCGGCGTCGCCCAGCGCCCCGATCACCGGCTACACGGTGACGCCCTCGCCGGCCTGCCCGGCCTGCACCGGCCTGACCCAGTCCGGCGCGACGGCAACGTCGACCACGATCAACGGCCTCACCCCCGGCGGTACCTACACGTTCACCGTCCACGCCTCCAACGTCAACGGGGCGGGTCCGGACTCGGCGCCCTCGAACGCCGTGGTGGTCCCGACCACGCCCGGCCCACCGGTCGGGGTGACGGGGACGTCCTATGCCAGCGGCCAGTCCGTCGTGACGTGGTCGGTGCCGCCGCTCACCGGCGGGCTCCCCATCACCGGCTACCGGGTGACCTCGTCGCCCGGCGGCAACATCTGCACCACGACCGGGACCACCTCGTGCACCGTGGCCGGACTGACCAACGGAACGGCGTACACGTTCACCGTGACCGCCACCAACGTCCTGGGGACCGGTCCGGCCTCGGCGCCGTCGCCGCCCGCCACTCCCTCGACCGTTCCCGGGGTCCCCGCCATCGGGACGGCCACGGCCGGGAACGGCTCGGCCACGGTGACCTTCACCGCCCCCGCCTCCAACGGTGGCACTCCGATCACGGGGTACACCGTGACCTCGTCTCCGGGTGGCATCACCGCCACCTGCGCATCCTCGCCGTGCACGGTGTCCGGACTGACCAACGGCACCGCCTACACGTTCAAGGTGACCGCCACCAACGGGTCCGGAGCCGGACCGCCATCCGCCGCGTCGAACTCGGTCACGCCGTCCGGCCCCCCCGGGCCGCCGAGGAGCGTGGCGGCCACGTCGAACGCCAACTCGCAGTCCGTGGTCTCGTGGACGGCACCCGCCAACAACGGGGGCTCGGCGATCACCGGGTACACCGTCACCTCGAGCGGCGGCCAGACCTGCAGCACACCCAACGGCACCACCACCTCGTGCACCGTGACCGGGCTGACGAACGGGGTGACCTACACCTTCACCGTCACCGCGACCAACGGCCTCGGCACCGGCGCGCCGTCGTCACCGGTGTCGGCGACCCCGGCCTCGGTGCCCGGAGCGCCGACGGGTGCGACGGCGGTGGGCGGCTACACCCGGGCCACGGTGTCGTGGACGGCCCCCGTCGTGACCGGCGGCCTGCCCGTCACTGGGTACACCGTCACCTCGTCGCCCGGCGGCATCATGTGCACGACGACATCCACCAGGTGCACCGTCAGTGGGCTCTCCAACGGCACCGCCTACACCTTCACGGTGACGGCGACCAACGCCGTCGGCACCGGGCCGGCCTCGTCGCCTTCGGCCGCGGTGACCCCGTCCAACACCGTCCCCGGCGCACCGACCAACGTGGCCGCCACCTCGTACGCCAACGCGCAGTCGGTGGTCACCTGGACCGCGGCCGCCGCGAACGGCTCGACCATCTCCAAGTACACCGTCACCTCGAGCGGTGGTCAGACGTGCACGACCACGGGTGCCACCACCTGCACCGTCAACGGCCTGACCGACGGCACCTCCTACACGTTCGCGGTGACCGCCACCAACGGACTCGGCACCGGCCCGGCCTCCAGCCCGTCGGCTCCGGCGACCCCCTCCACCGTTCCGGGTGCGCCGACCGGCGTGGCCGCCACGTCGTTCGGCGACGCCAGCTCGGTCGTGTCGTGGACCGCACCGGTCTCGACCGGAGGCGCCTTCATCACCTCCTACACGGTGACCTCGAGCGGCGGTCAGACGTGCACGACCACGGGTGCCACCAGCTGTAGCGTCACCGGCCTGACCAACGGCACCTCGTACACGTTCACCGTGACCGCCACCAACGGGTCCGGCACCGGCCCGGCCTCCAGCCCCTCCGCCCCGGTCACCCCCTCCTCCGTGCCGAGCGCGCCCACCGGTGTGACCGGTACGAACAACGGGGCCAGCCAGTCGGTCGTGTCGTGGACCGCCCCGGCCTCCAACGGTGGCACACCGGTCACCGGCTACACGGTGACCTCCAGCGGTGGCCAGACCTGCACGACCACGGGTGCCACCACCTGCACCGTCACCGGGCTGACCGACGGCACCTCCTACACCTTCACGGTGACCGCCACCAACGCGGTCGGCACCGGGCCGGCATCGTCGCCCTCGGCCCCGGTCGTCCCGGCCACCACGCCGGACGCGCCCACGGCCGTGTCAGCCACCACGCATGACAACTCCCAGTCCGTCGTGTCCTGGACGGCCCCTGCCTCCGACGGTGGCACGCCGATCACGGGCTACACGGCGACCTCGGCACCCGGCGGCCTGACCTGCACCAGCAGCTCCACCACCTGCACCGTGACCGGGCTGACCAACGGCACCTCCTACACCTTCACGGTGACCGCCACCAACGCGGTGGGCACCGGGCCGGCATCGTCGCCCTCGAGCCCGATCGTCCCGGCGACCGTGCCGGGTGCCCCGATCAACGTGGTGGCGACGTCGTTCGCCGACACGCGGTCGACCGTGTCCTGGTACGCGCCGGTCTCCACGGGCGGCCTCCCGCTCACCAGCTACACCATCACCGCCAACAGCGGCCAGACCTGCACGACCGCCAACAGCACGACCAGGTCGTGCACCTTCCTGGGCCTCACCAACGGCACCACCTACACCTTCACGGTGACGGCGACCAACGCCGTCGGGGTGGGCCCGGCTTCGGCACCGGCCACCGGAATCCCGTCGACCGTCCCGGACCCGCCGACCGGTGTGACGGCCACCGCCGGCGGAGGGACCCAGTCGGTGGTGTCGTGGACCGCACCCGTCTCGAACGGGGGTGCGGCGATCACCCACTACACCGTGACCTCGAGCGGCGGGCAGACCTGCACCACGGCCAACGGGACCACGACGTCGTGCACCGTGACCGGGCTGACCACCGGCACCCTCTACACGTTCACCGTGACGGCCACCAACGGCTCGGGCACGAGCACGGCGTCGGCGCCGTCGTACGCCGTGGCACCGGCCCGGTCGGCCGGACGTCCCGGAGCCCCGACCACCCCGGTCGTCCTCGCCACGTCGTCCGCCACCACGGCGTCGGCAAGTTGGTCGGCCCCGGCCAACGACGGCGGATCGACGATCACCGGCTACACCGTGACGTCGTCGCCGGGCGGTCTCGCCTGTACGACGGCCACCACCAGCTGCACCGTGACCGGCCTGACCACCGGGACCACCTACACGTTCGCCGTGACCGCCACCAACGGGGTGGGCACCGGAGCGGCATCCGGGGATTCGCTGCCGCTGCAGGTGGGCACACCCGCGCCACCCACCGGAGTGAGGGCCGGCGGCGGCGGCAACTCCCAGTCGATCGTTACGTGGAACCCACCCGCCGCCGACGGCGGCAGCGCCGTCACCGACTACACGGTGACCTCGTCGCCCGGCGGTCTCCGCTGCACGACGAGCACGACCGGCTGCACGGTGACCGGCCTCACCAACGGCACCTCCTACACCTTCACCGTCACCGCCACCACCACCGTGGGCGCCGGGCCGGCCTCAGCTCCTTCCGCCCCCGTCGTCCCGTCGACCGTCCCCGGAGCGCCGACATCGGTGACCGCCACCTCCGACGCCGACTCCCGGTCGGTCGTGTCGTGGATGGCGCCGATCTCGGACGGCGGTACGGCGATCGCCGGCTATACGGTGCGTGCGAGCCCGGGCGGCGCCACCTGCTCCACCGCCTCGACCATGTGCACGGTGACCGGTCTCGCCAACGGCACCGCCTATGCCTTCACGGTCACCGCGGTCAACTCGGTCGGTGCCGGTGTCGCCTCGGTCCCGGCGACGGCCACACCCGCCGCGCGGCCCGGGGCCCCCACATCGGCGACCGCCACCTCCGACGCCGACTCCCAGTCGGTGGTGTCGTGGACCCCACCGTCGTCGGATGGCGGAACACCGGTCACCGGCTACACGGTGACCGCGTCGCCGGGCACCGGGACGTGCACCACGGCCTCGACCACCTGCGCGGTGACCGGCCTCGTCAACGGCACGCCCTACACCTTCACGGTTACGGCGACCAACGCCGTCGGCACCGGGCCCGCCTCGGGGGCGACGCGCCCCGCCGTCCCCGCCGCCGTGGCCGGAGCGCCGACCGGGGCGACGGTCGTGACCACCACCTCGGCCTCCGGCGCCATCGTCACCTGGAAGGCGCCCACCACCGACGGTGGAGCACCCATCACCAGCTACGAGGTGACCGAGACGCCCGGTGGGGCCACCTGCTACACCGGCTCGACCACGTGCCCCTTCACCGGACTCACGCCGGGGTCACCCGCATCCTTCACGGTGACGGCGACCAATGCGGCGGGCACCAGCCCGGCCTCGACGCCGACGAACACGATCACCGTGGGGGCACCGTGGGCACCGACCGCCGTGACCGCCACGTCCTTCGCCGACGGCCGGTCGGTCGTGTCGTGGACCGCCCCGTCCATCGCCGGTGGCTCGGCCGTCTCGGGCTACACGGTGTCCTCCAGCCCGGGCGTGGCCACCCCCGCCGCCTGCTCCGCGTCCTTGACCGGCTCGTCGCACCAGTGCACGTTCACGGGGCTCACCGACGGCACCACCTACACGTTCACGGTGGCGGCCGTCAACGCCAGCGGGAGCAGCGCGGCCTCCGCCCCGTCGGCGCCGGCGGTTCCCGCGGCGCCACCGGGAGCGCCGACCGCCGTGGTCGCGACGTCCGACGCCAACACCCAGTCAGTGGTCTCCTGGACCGCCCCGACCTCGGACGGCGGCGCGGCCGTCTCCGGCTACACGGTCGCTGCGTCGCCCGGTGGGCTCACCTGCACCACCGCCTCCACCACCTGCACGATGGCCGGCCTGACCAACGGCACCCCGTACACGTTCACCGTGACCGCCACCAACGGTGCCGGCGCCGGGAGCGCATCGTCGCCGTCGGCGCCGGCGATCCCGGCGACCGTGCCGGACTCGCCGATCGGAGTGACGGCGACGGCCACCTCCTCGCCGACGTCAGCCGCCATCAGCTGGACCGCCCCGGGGAGCGACGGCGGCTCGGCCGTCACCGGCTACACCGTCACGTCGAGCCCCGCTGTCGCCGCGCCGGCCGCGTGCTCGACCTCGCTGACGGGGGCCTCGACGGGGTGCACCTTCACCGGTCTCGCCACGGGCACCGGCTACACGTTCACGGTCTCGGCCGTCAACGCCGTCGGCACCGGCCCGGTTTCGGCCACGACCGTTCCGCTCACGACGGGCACCGCCGCGGCACCGACCGCCGTGACGGCTGTGGCCACGGCGTCGTCGACGTCGGCGGACCTCTCGTGGGCGGCGAACGCCGCCGACGGCGGCTCGGCCGTCACCGGCTACACCGTCACGTCGAGCCCCGCTGTCGCCGCGCCGGCCGCGTGCTCGACCTCGCTGTCGGGGACCTCGACGGGGTGCACCTTCACCGGTCTCGCCAAGGGCACCAGCTACACGTTCACGGTCTCGGCCGTCAACGCCGTCGGCACCGGCCTGCCGTCGGTCGCCACCGCTCCGATCACGGTGGGCACCCCTGGCGCACCGACAGGTGTGACGGCCGTGGCCACGGCGTCGTCCACGTCGGTCGCCATCAGCTGGACCGCCCCGGGGAGCGACGGCGGCTCGGCCGTCACCGGCTACACCGTCACGTCGAGCCCCGCTGTCGCCGCGCCGGCCGCGTGCTCGACCTCGCTGTCGGGGACCTCGACGGGGTGCACCTTCACCGGTCTCGCCAAGGGCACCAGCTACACGTTCACGGTCTCGGCCGTCAACGCCGTCGGCACCGGCCTGCCGTCGGTCGCCACCGCTCCGATCACGGTGGGCACCCCTGGCGCACCGACAGGTGTGACGGGGACCTCGGGCGGCGGCACCCGGTCCCTGGTGTCGTGGTCCTCCCCGGCAGCCGACGGCGGCTCCCCCGTGACCGGTTACACGGTCACCGCCGAACCCGGTGGCCTCGGGTGCACCGGCACCACCACCGGCTGCGGGCTGGCAGGACTGACCCCGGGCACGGCCTACCGGTTCACGGTCACCGCCACCAACGCCACCGGCACCGGCCCGTCCTCGACGCCCTCCGCCACGGTCACGCCCTGATCCGACGTGCCCGCCGCAAGACGCCGGTGACAGGGCCGTCCGAGCCGGTCGGCGCCCCCATCGGGGACCGCTAGCCTTGTCCCACCATGCCTATCCAGACCCGTGACGACATCCGCAACGTGGCCATCGTGGCCCACGTCGACCACGGGAAGACCACCTTGGTGGACGCCATGCTCTGGCAGTCCGGTGCCTTCCGGGACAACCAGGCGGTCAACGAGCGGGTCATGGACTCGGGTGACCTCGAGCGGGAGAAGGGCATCACCATCCTGGCCAAGAACACGGCGGTGCTCCACGGCGGGGTCAAGATCAACATCATCGACACCCCGGGCCACGCCGACTTCGGCGGCGAGGTGGAGCGTGGCCTGACCATGGTGGACGGCGTGCTCCTCCTGGTCGACGCGTCCGAGGGCCCCCTGCCCCAGACGCGCTTCGTGCTGCGCAAGGCGCTGCAGGCCCGTCTGCCCGTCGTGCTGGTGGTCAACAAGGTCGACCGGCCCGACGCCCGGATCGAGGAGGTCGTCCACGAGGTGGAGGAGCTGTTCCTCGACCTCGACGCCGACGAGGACCAGATCGACTTCCCCATCCTCTACTCCAACGCCCGCGCCGGGTGGGCCGCGACCGAGCAGGGCGTCGAAGGCACCGACCTCGAGCCGCTGTTCCAGGCCATCCTGGACCGGATCCCCGCTCCCCACTTCGACGACGAGGCCCCCCTCCAGGCCATCGTCTCGAATCTCGACGCCTCCCCCTATCTCGGTCGGCTCGCCGTCTGCCGGGTCCACAACGGCACCCTCACCAAGGGTGCCACCGTGGCCTGGTGCAAGCTCGACGGCACCATCGAGCGGACCAAGATCACCGACCTGTTCATCACCGACGCCCTCGACCGGGTGGAGTGCGAGGCGGCCGGTCCGGGCGAGATCGCCGCCGTCGCCGGCATGGCCGAGATCACCATCGGCGAGACCCTGGCCGATGCCGACGACCCGCGCCCCCTGCCCGTGATCACGGTGGACGAGCCGAGCCTGGGCATGACCATCGGCATCAACACCTCGCCGCTGGCCGGTACGGACGGCAAGAAGCTGACCGCCCGACAGGTCCTGACCCGGCTGGAGAACGAGCTCATCGGCAACGTGTCGCTGCGGGTCCTGCCGACGGAGCGTCCCGACACCTGGGAGGTCCAGGGCCGTGGGGAGCTCCAGTTGGCCGTCCTGGTCGAGACGATGCGGCGCGAGGGATTCGAACTGACCGTCGGCAAGCCCCAGGTGGTCACCCGGGAGATCGACGGCCGGCTGCACGAGCCGATGGAGCGGGTGGCCATCGACGTCCCGGACGACTACCTCGGTGTGGTCACCCAGCTCATGGCCCTTCGCAAGGGCACCCTGATCGAGATGGTGAACCACGGGACCGGCTGGGTCCGGATGGACTACCGCATCCCGGCCCGGGGCCTCGTGGGCTTCCGCACGGAGTTCATGACCGAGACCCGCGGCACGGGCATGCTCCACCACGTCTTCGACGGCTGGGAGCCATGGCACGGCGAGCTCAAGACCAAGCGCAACGGTTCGATGGTGGCCGACCGGCGCGGCGTGACCACCGGGTACTCGCTCATGAGCCTCCAGGAGCGGGGCCTGCTGCTCGTCGGGCCCGGGACCGAGGTCTACGAGGGCATGGTCGTCGGGGAGAACGCCCGCGACGAGGAGATGGACGTCAACCCGACCAAGGAGAAGAAGCAGACCAACATCCGGTCCGCCTCCGCCGACGAGGCCATCCGCCTCACGCCGCCCCTCCTGCTCTCGTTGGAGCAGGCGCTCGAGTTCATCGCCGACGACGAGTGCGTCGAGGTGACCCCGGGCTTCGTCCGGCTGCGCAAGATCGTCCTCGACCAGACGACCCGCGGCCGGCAGCGCAGCCGGGCCCGCAAGGCGAACTGAGTCGGCCGGCGGGGGCCGAGCGTCGACCGGCGGGGGCCGAGCGTCGACCGGGGTCCGTACCGACCGGAACCACCGGGTGACCGGCTCCGAGGGGAGGGCTCGAACCTCCAACATCCGGCTCCAAAGGCCGGCGTTCTGCCAATTGAACTACCTCGGAACGAACGGCGGGACCCGGTGCGCGTACTCGCACTCCCCCACCACTGCCGACGACAGGCTAGTACCGGGCCCACCGGCCCCACGGGTCCGCCGGCGTGCCACGGGTGCGGGTCGGGACCCCGATAGGCTCCCGACCCGATGAGGATCCTCGTCGTCGATGACGACCCCGCGGTCAGCGGCGCACTGCAGCGGGCCCTGCGGCTCGAGGGCTACGAGGTCGTCCTGGCGGGTGACGGCCCGAGGGCCCTCGAGGAGATCGCCGTCCGTCCGCCCGATGCGGTCGTGCTCGACATCGGTCTGCCCGTGATCGACGGTCTCGACGTGTGCCGCCGGATGCGGGCCGCCGCCGACGACACCCCGGTGCTCATGCTGACCGCCCGGGACGCCGTACAGGACCGCGTCGAGGGCCTCGACGCCGGAGCCGACGACTACCTGGTCAAACCGTTCGCCCTCGCCGAGCTGCTGGCCCGCCTGCGCGCCCTGCTCCGCCGCCGGCCCGAGGACCCGGGCGAGACGCTCACCTTCTCCGACCTCAGCCTCGATCCCGTCACCCGGGAGGCACACCGGGGCGACCGGTCCTTCACCGTGACCCGGATCGAGTTCGACCTCCTCGAACTGCTGCTCCGCCACCCGCGCCAGGTCCTGACCCGGGAGCTGATCCTTGACCGGGTGTGGGGCTACACGTTCGACTCCGGCACGAACTCACTCGCCGTCTACGTCGGCTACCTGCGACGCAAGACCGAGGAGCACGGTGAGCCCCGGCTCATCCACACGGCGCGGGGGGTCGGCTATGTCCTCCGTGAGCCCTGAGCCCCGGGGCGTCCCCGGGTCATGACGTTTCGCGCCCGCCTGGTCCTGGTGGCCACCGGGGCGGTCCTGGTGGTGGTCCTCCTCGGTGCCGTGGCCACCTACGTGGTCGCCTACGACTCGCTGGTCGGCTCGGTCGACGTCACCCTCCAGCAGGACGCCCGGAACCTGTATGCGGGCAACGCCGTCGGCGTCCCGCCCGTGATCGAGAACACCTGCGGTCGGGCCACGGGCTACTGCTCCCAGATGGTGTGGGTCGGGGGCGACGTCCACCCCGGCGATCCCCAGGTGCTCGCCGTCCCGACCCAGGTCACCCAACTGGCCGGCAGCCTGGGCAACGGCACCCCGCTCCTCTACTCCACCAAGGTGGGGGGGATCTCGGTGCGCGAGATCGCCTATCCCCTCGGTGGACCCTTCCACTACCGGAACTGCACCACGTGCCAGGTCCTGACCATGGACTTCGGCGGCGCCCTCCAGGTGACGGTCCCGCTGACCGGCGTCAACGACGGACTCCACCACCTGGTGGTGGCGCTCTGGATCATCATCCTGATCGGTGTCGGTCTCGCCGTGCTGCTCGGCCTCGGGGTCGGGCGCGCCGTGCTCGCACCCCTCGACAAGCTCACCGGCACCGTGGAGGAGCTGGCCCGGACCACCGACGTGTCCCGCCGCCTCGACCCCGGCGGGCCCGATGAGCTGGGCCGCCTCCAGCGTGCGTTCAACCGTCTGTTGGCCGCCCTCGACTCGTCGCGGGAGAGCCAGCGCCAGCTGGTGCTCGACGCCTCCCACGAGCTGCGGACGCCGCTCACCAGCCTGCGCACCAACATGGAGGTGGCCCGTCGGCTCGAGGACCTGGCCCCCGAGGAACGGGACGTCCTGATCGGCGACGTCCTCACCCAGCTCGACGAGCTGACCTCGCTGGTGGCCGACATGGCCGAGCTGGCCCGGGGCGAACAGCCGCACCAGACCTCCGCCCCGACGCGCTTCGACGAGCTCGTCCTGACGGCCGTGGAAGCGGCCACCACCCACGGACGGAGTCGCAACGTCACCTTCCTCGCCTCGGCGTCGTCGTGCTGGGTGCAGGGCTCGGCGGCGCGGATCGAACGCGCCGTCGACAACCTGCTCGACAATGCGCTCAAGTACAGCCCGGACGGGGGTGTCGTCGAGGTGACCTGCGCCGACGGCGTCCTCATCGTCCGGGACCACGGCCCCGGGATCGCCGATGCCGACATCAGCCACATCTTCGACCGCTTCTACCGGGCCCCCGAGGCCCGCAGCCGACCGGGATCAGGACTGGGTCTGGCCATCGTGGCCCAGGTGGCCCTCGACGAGGGCGGCCAGGTGAGCGCCCACCACGCCCGGGGCGGTGGGGCACTCTTCCGTTTCGCCCTGCCGACCATCACCGCACCGCATCCCGCCGCGGGCGGCGACCAGCCCCCCGGCTGATCGCGCACCTCGCGACCCCCTGCACCCGTCCCGGAGGTCGTCGGACCTGGTCCCGGGCGAATTCGGCCCGAGGTGCGCGTATGGCGGTGGAGGCCGTGCGCGGCTAGGGTGCCCTCCGACATGGGATCCCTGATCAAGAAGCGTCGCAAGCGCATGCGCAAGAAGAAGCACAAGAAGATGTTGAAGGCCACTCGTTGGCAGAGGCGGGCCGCGGGCAAGTAGCCCCACCTCGGACGAGCGGCCCGGTCACCGGGTCCGTAGCGTCACTGCAGCACCTCACCCCTCCCCATTCCGGGCGACGTCGTCGTCGCGACCAGGGGCGCGTGCCGCCCTCCGCAGGACAGCCCCGCCCCGACGTCGACCCCGAGCTCCTCGGGCGACCCTTCGACGAACCAGGTCGAGCCGCTGCCCGCCAGGTGGGCCCGGCGGCCCGTGGCCGCCTCGAGTGCCCGCTTCCACCCGGCCAACCGGGGTTCGACCTCGAGGGCGGCGGACTCCAGCTCGTTGTCCGGTTCCTCCCGACCGGGGCGCCGGCCGCCGGCCGCGTGCCGGTCCCAGGCCCGGTAGACGGCGGCGGTGTCGACCCCGAAGGGCGGGAGCACCAGGAGGTACGGGCGGACCACGAACGGCAGTGGCTCCAGCTCCTCGCCGATGCCCGACACCCGGGCTCGACCCCCGAGTACGCAGAAGGGCACGTCGGCACCCAGACCCTGGGCGACCCCGCAGTCGGTGCCACCCGCCCACCGGAGCACGGCGGCGGCGTCGGCCGATCCCCCACCGAGCCCGGCACCGGGCGGGATGCGCTTGATCAGGCGGACCGAGGCGGACCGGCCGACCGCGGCCAACGCCCGGGTCACGAGGTTGTCCGCCGTCGGACCGACGTCGAGTGTGCGCCACCCCTCGGCACCGGGCGGCCAGGCGGGCACCACCTCCAGCGAGTCGCCGCCCTCCGGGTCGATCACCAGGGTGTCGGCCAGGTCGAGGGTGACCATTTCCGCATCGAGGAGGTGGTAGCCGTCCGTGCGCACCCCGGTGACCCGCAGCGACACGGTCAGCTTGGCCGGGGCCACCACCTCGACCACCCCGGAGGACCCCGCGGCGGCGAACGGGAGTCCCATCAGCGGGCGACCTCCTCCGCATCGGGGTCCGACCAGGCCAGGCGCTCCCACTCCTCCAGGCCCAGCTCCTCGGCCCGGGCGGTCGGATCGATCCCGGCGGCGGTGAACGCGGCCGGGGTGACCAGGTGCTCGAGGGACCGCCGGAGCATCTTGCGCCGGTGGGCGAATCCACCGCGCACCACGGCGAAGAGGCGGTCGTAGCCCGGTTCGCCCGGGCCCACCCTCCCGCCCCCGGTGGGCAGGGCCTCCTCGGGCCGGCGATCCAGCCGCACCAGCACGGATTCCACCCGGGGACGGGGGATGAAGACACTGGACGAGACCTTGCCCACCACGGACGCCTCCGCCCAGTAGGCCACCTTGACGGAGACGGCTCCGTACGCCTCGTCACGGGCCCGGGCGGCCAGGCGCTCCCCCACCTCCCGCTGGACCATCACGAGCAGGGACGACACCTGGGGCGCCTCCTCCAGCACCCGCACCACGAGGGGCACGGCCACGTTGTAGGGCAGATTGGCCACCAGCGACCACCCGGGCTCGTCCCCGAGCAGTTCGGTGAAGTCGAGCGTCCGGGCATCGGCCTCCACGACCGTGACCCCGAGCGGCTCGACCTGCTTCCGCAGGACCGGCAGCACGTGCCGGTCGACCTCGACGGCGGTCACCCGGGCCCCGACCTCGACGAGCGCCAGGGTCAAGGACCCGAGGCCGGCGCCGATCTCGAGGACCCGGGTACCGGGGCCCACGTCGGCCAGGCGCACGATGCGGCGCACGGTGTTGCCGTCGGCGACGAAGTTCTGGCCGAGGGCCCGACTGGGGTGCAGGTCGTTGGCCAGGAGCAGCTCGTGGATCTCCGCTCGTCCGTGCGTCACCAGATCAGTGTGGCACCCGATCGGTGCGTCACCAGATCAGTGTGGCACCCGATCGGTGTGGCACCCGATCAGCGGGGCATCGGGCAGGCCCGGGTCACCAGTGCAGGACGGCGTAGACGACCCCCTGGGACAGGGGTGCCAGCTCGGCGAACGTCGAGGTGGACAGGTCGATCGAGCGGGCCGTGTCCGCCTCCCGGTCGTCGACGACACAGGTCACCGTGGCCCCGTCGGCGGGATTGGTGATGGTCACCTCGGTGCCGAACGGCAGCCGCGGGCTGGCACAGCGCCCCGCCGGATGGTCGTAGTAGGTCACGTCCCCCCGCTGCGGGCCGCTCGTGCCGGCCAGGACGGCCGGTGCGACCGTCGTCGTGGTGGTCGTGGTGGTCGTGGTGGTCGTGGTGGTCGTGGGCGGGACGGTGGTCGTGGTGGGCGGGGCCGTGGTCGTCGTAGGCGGGACGGTGGTCGTGGTCGGAACCACCTGGCGCACCGCCGCGGCGGCGATCTCCACCGGGACCGGTGGCACCCCGGCCCTCGCCGGCCGGTGGGACGACCGGTGGTCGGGAGGGACGGCGTCGGCGCGGTGCACCGCCGACGAGGCGGTCACCGGCGGCGCGGGCGCCGTCGCATCGGCACCGTTCGGGGACAACGCCAGCGGCACGACGAGCACGGCTCCACAGAGGAGCAGCCCGACGGCTCGTCGGCTGCCCCGATGCTGTTCGGTCCTCAGGACTCCACTCTCCTCATGGGACTGCTGCCCTCCCCCGACAGTCCCGGGTGCGGCCGTCCGCGGGGACGGCCACCATCCGGGGAGAGGATGGACACGGACGACTCCTCCAAGTCGTCCTCCGTAGGGCACCGAACCACGGGGCCGGCTACGGAACGGCCGCTCCGAGGAGCGGCCACGGGGACAACCTAGGCCGATCTCCCATCCCGATCAACCGGGGGCTCCCGATCGCCCGGATCCTCACCCGGACCCTCGTACCCGGCGGAGCGCCCACGGCCCACCGGGGACACGGATCCCGGGATGCCCGGCGGTACCATGACCCGATGCGCCGCCCCCGCAAGCTCCACCTCACCGCCTGTGTCGCCGTGATCGCCCTACCGGTGGCCGCCGGCTGCTCGAGTGGGAGCACGGCGAGCAGCACGACCCAGGCTCCGCCGACGACGGCGGGGGGCGCCGGCACCACCACCACCGGCGCGGCACCGGCGGGACTCCCCGCCACCGGCAGCGTCGACGGCTACACCCTGGCGGTCACGTCCTCGCCCACCACGGGCACGGTGGGCCACACCACCATCGTGGTCACGGCCAAGCTCACCGGTGCCGTGCGGCCCGCCACGCTGGAGTTCCAGGTGTCGGACCGGGCCGGGGCCGACGTCGGGGCGCCGGCGACCGACCAGCGGGTGACCGTCAACGGTCCGGGCACCTACTCGATCCCCCGTGCCTACACGCCCACCGTCGCCGGCAACTGGGCGGCGTCGGTGACCTACGTGCCGAAGCCGGCCGGCGTCTCCCGGCTGACCGTCTCGGGACTGCCCCCGGTCGCCGGCTCGGCATCGCCGTTCCCGCAGCTGGTCACCGTCGTCACCGCCGCCTGAGCACGACCGGGGCTCCCGCCCCGACCCCCGACCGCCGTCCCGCGCCGACCGGGGGGTCAGCAGCGGAAGGCACGCCGGGCGTTGGCCGTCGACCACGAGGCCACCTCCGCCGTCTCGACCCCCTTGACCTGGGCGATCGCCGCTCCGACGAGCGGGACCCGGGCGGGCTCGTTGGGCGTACCCCGGTGGGGCACCGGCGTCAGGAACGGGGAATCGGTCTCGACCAGGAGGCGGTCGGGGGGGCACAGCGCGGCGGCCTCGCGGACATCGCCGGCGTTCTTGAACGTGACCACCCCGCTGAAGGAGAGCGACGCCCCGAGATCGAGGCTGCGACGTGCCTCGTCGGGCCCCCCCGTGAAGCAGTGGATGATGGTCCGCTCGGGTGGGCCGCCCGCCGCCAGCAGGTCGAACGTGTCGTCCCACGCGTCTCGGGTGTGGACGACGAGGGCGAGATCGTGACGCCGGGCCAGTTCGATCTGGAGGGCGAACGCCTCCCGTTGCACCGGTCGGGGCGAATGGTCGTAGTGGTAGTCGAGCCCGCACTCACCGATGCCCACCACCACGGGATCGACGCCGTCCGGCCGGTGGGTCACCTCGGCGGCCAGCAGTGCGTCGAGACCGTCCACGCCCTCGACGGCGTCGTGGGGATGGAGTCCGACCGTCGCCCACAGGGCCACGCCCTCGGCCGCCGCCGGGCCGCCGGGGCGGCGGAGGGACCGGGCGAGGTCGACGGCCTCGATCGAGGAGGTGGCACCGGTGCCGACGCAGACCAGTCGGGTGACCCCGGCCTCGGACGCCCGGGCGATGGCGCCGGCCAGTCGGTCCGCACGGGGCTCGACCGGACCGTCGTCACGCGGGCCGAACTCGTCCTGGAGGTGGCAGTGCGAGTCGAACCACTCGACCACGGCATCGCCCACGACGTCAGTCCCTGCGCCGTGGGAAGAGGGGTGCGCCCTTCTCCACCGCCAGTCCGCCCGGGTAGCCGCCCCAGGCGCCGGAGCCCGGCAGGTGCTGCTCCTCCGGCGCGCCGGGCAGCCCGATGCGTCGCCAGACCTCGCGGGCCGTCGAGGGCATGGCCGGCGTGATCAGGATGGCGACGATGCGCAGCACCTCGAGGGCGCTGCCGAGCACGGCGTCGACGGCCGGACCCGGGTCGGCCTTCCACGGCTCCGCCGTCTCGAGCTCGGCGTTGGTCTCGCGGATGAGCCGCCACGTCGACTCGAGCGCGAGGTGGGGGGCTCCTGCGTTCCAGGCCGCCGTGGCCTCGGCGAGCACCCCGACGCTCGTGGCGGCGAGCCGGCTGGACGGGTCGGGAGCGGGGCCGACACCTCCGCACTTCTTGTCGACGACCGTCGCCACCCGGGACAGCAGGTTGCCCAGGTTGTTGGCCAGGTCGGCGTTGTAGCGGGCCGAGATCCCCTCGGCCGAGAACTCGCCGTCGGAACCCAGCGGGATGTCGCGCAGAAGGTGGTAGCGCACGGGGTCCACGCCGTACTCCTCGGTGAGCTCGGACGGGGAGATCCGGTTGACACTGGAGTTGGACATCTTGTCGCCGCCGAGCAGCAGCCAGCCGTGCACCTGCACGTGAGCGGGCGGGTCGATGCCGGCGGCCATGCACATGGCCGGCCACCACACGCAGTGGAACCGGATGATCTCCTTGCCGATGAGGTGGTGCACGCTCGGCCACCAGGCGTCGAACCGCTCCTCGTCCCGGCCGTAGCCGATGGCCGTCACGTAGTTGACCAGCGCGTCGTACCAGACGTAGAAGACGTGCGACTCGTCCCAGGGGACGCGGACACCCCAGTCGATGGAGGTGCGGGTGATGGAGATGTCGTTGAGCCCACCCCGGATGAAGCTGAGCGCCTCGTTGCGCTTCGACTCGGGCAGCACTACGTCGCCATTGGCCTCGTACCAGTCGATCAGCGGCTGCTGGAACTCGCTGAGCTTGAAGAAGTAGTTCTCCTCCTCCAGCTCCTCGAGCGGGATCCGGTGGTCGGGGCAGAGTCCGCCGGGGAGCAGCTCGTCGGCGGCGTAGTAGCGCTCGCACGACACGCAGTAGAGGCCACGGTAGGTGTCCTTGTAGATGAAGCCGCGGTCGTTGATGCGGCTGAGGAACTCCTGCACGGCGACCCGGTGGCGCTCCTCGGTGGTGCGGATGAAGTCGTCCTGCGAGATGTCGAGGCCGGCCCACGCCGCCGCGAACCGGGGGGAGAGCTGGTCGGTCCACTCCAGGGGGGCCATGCCCTGCTCCTCGGCCGCCCGGGCCACCTTCTGGCCGTGCTCGTCGGTGCCCGTGAGGAAGAAGACCTCGTCGCCGATCAGGCGGTGCCAGCGGGCCAGGGCGTCGGCGTTGACCGTCGTGTAGGCGTGCCCGACATGGGGCGCGTCCTTGACGTAGTAGATCGGCGTGGTGACGAAGAAGCGGGGCACTGGCCGTCAGCGTACCGACCCGGATGACCACCCCCGGACACCCCGTGGCCTCCTCGGGCGCCGGTGCGGGCCGCCCCTGCCGCGGACCCGGTCAACGGGGGCCGTCGGCGGGTCCCTCGTCCGGCTCCTCCCCGGACTTGAGGCGGAGCGCCAGCTCGTAGACCCGCCTCCTCGGCACCTCGAACCGGGCCGCCACCCCGTCCACCGCGCCCCGGGTCCGCACCCCGGCGTCCAGCTCCTCGGCCAGGGCACGGATCAGCTCCTCGTCCCCCGTCCCGGTGTCCGGCGGAGGCGCCCCGTCGAGGACCAGCACCACCTCGCCGCGGACGCCCGCGGCCGCCCAGGCCGCCCCGGCGGCCAGCGTCCCCCTCCAGACCTCCTCGTGGACCTTGGTGAGCTCCCGGGCCACGGCCACGCGACGGTCGTCGCCACAGACCGCAGCCAGATCGGTGAGGGTGGCCGCCACCCGTCCGGGGGCTTCGAAGAGCACCGTGGTCCGGGTCTCGCCGGCGACCACCCCGAGCCGTCCCCTCCGGTCCCGGCCGGACCGCGGCAGGAACCCCTCGAAGCAGAACCGGTCGGTGGAGAGGCCGCTGGCTACGAGGGCGGCGAGCACCGCCGACGGCCCGGGCACCACGGTGACCTCCAGGCCGGCCGCCGCCACGGCGGCGACGACGCGGGCACCCGGGTCGGACACCGCCGGCATGCCGGCGTCGCTCACGAGCACCACCGTCCGGCCGTCGGCCACGGCCGCCACCACGTCGTCGATGCGTTCGGTCTCGTTGTGCTCGTGGAGGGACCTCAGCGTCACTCCGGTGATGCCGGCGTGGCTGAGCAGCTTGCGGGAGTGCCGGGTGTCCTCGCAGTAGAGGATGTCGGCCGACGCCAGCGCGGCGACGGCACGCGGCGACAGGTCCCCCAGATTTCCGATCGGGGTGCCCACCACCACCAGCGCACCCGTCGGCGCACGCTCGGCGCCGAGTCCGACCTCGCCCGGAGCGGAGTCCGTCGACTCGTCCGCGGTCACCGCAGCTCCAGCCGGTCACCGGGCCGCAGTCCCCACCGGTCGAAGGCGCCGGCCTCGGCCTCGATCACCGTGCGGCAGCCGCGGCGGGGACGGGTCATCCGTAGGGGTGGCACCCGGGCGACGTCGAGGACGAGCAGGTCGCGGTCACAGAAGGCGACGTCGATGGCGAAGCGCATGCCCACGGTGTGCACGGACCGGGTACCGGGCAGCACCATCGCCCCGTCGTAGCCGTCCCGACCGAGCAGGCCCCTGGCCCGGCCCGCCCAGCCGTCCATGACCTCGGCGGCGGCCAGTACGTCCCCTTCGCGGAGTATCCAGGTCACGCCGCACGGGCTCCCCGACGGGCGCCGGCGCCGGACCCCACCCCCGTTGGCCGCAGGGTCCGCGGACCGAGTAGCCTTGCCGGACTGTGTCCAAGAGAACCAACAAGCGCAAGCTCCGGGCCAAGAAGAAGGCCAACCACGGCAAGAAGCCGAACTGCGGGCGCGGCTGACCGCTGCCTCCCGGGGTCGGGCACCGCTGCTCCGACCCCAGTCCTGCGCCGGTCGACCGGTCGGGGCCGTTCCCTCCTGTGGTGCCGGGCGATCCCGCCCCCGGGTCCCGTCGCGCCCGCGGGGCCGTTCGTGATCACCGACCCGGCGCTCATGCTCCCGGGGTCCATGAACTCCCCAGCCGGTCGAGCACCCCGACCAGCGCCGAGGGACGGTCGGTGATGATGCCGTCGACGCCGAGGCCGCAGAGCTCCTCCATCTCGGACTCCTCCTCGATGGTCCAGACGTGCACGGCCAGGCCCTGGTCGTGGGCCACCTCGACGAACCGGGCGTCGACCAGGGTCAGCTCGCCGAACGACGCCGGCACCTGCAGGGCGACGTGGCGGGACGGGGCCGGTCGCTCGCCGGCCTGCACCGCCCGGTAGAACTCGGCGGTGGCCAGGGTCCCGGCGGACGTCGCGAACTCCGGCGCGTGGGCGGAGAAGTTGTCGGTCGCCATGTCCAGGAACGACGCCACGATGACCCGGTCCACGCAGTCATGGGCCCGGAGCAGGTCCCCGAGGGCCGCTTCGTAGGGGTCCACCACCGGCGCCGTCTGCTTGATGTCGAGGTTGAGCACCACGTCCGGGAACTCGGCCAGGACCTCCTCCAGGAGGGCGAACCCGAACCGGTGGTCCCCCGGTGCCCGGCCCCGGTAGGGATAGGCATCGTCCTCGAGCCCCGGGGTGACGTCGGCCCCGGGTGCCCACCAGTAGGCGTTGTCCAACTCGGACAGCTCGGCGTAGGTGAACGAGGCGATGGGGCCGCTCGACGCGGTGGTCCGGTCGACCGTGGCGTCGTGGCAGACCACGAGCCGGCCGTCGGCCGTGGCGTGCACGTCGAGTTCGATCCCGGTGGCGCCGACCTCGAGGGCCACGGCGATGGTGTGCAGGGTCGACGACGGTCCCTCCCACGCTCCCCCCTGGTGCGCGTAGGCGATCACCCGTCGCCCCGGCCACGGCGAAGGGTGGGTGCGGGATCCGGGCGAGGTGGTCACGGAAGAACGGTAGCCTCTGCCCCGCCATGCTGGACCACGTATTCACCCAACTCGTCGCCTCCCATCGCCATGCGTTCGAGGCCGCACTCCTGGAGCGCCAAGCGGTCGAGGAGCGCTTCCAGGTGGACGTCTTCCTCGGCGACGTGAGCTTCGAGACCTCCTACAGCCTCCCGGGCGAGGAGCGCCCGGCCCGCATCCGGGTCGACACCAGCCTCGACTGGCCGACCTGGAGTCAGACCGCCTATCGCAGCTGGGCCATCGGCGACGATCCCGACGAGTCGCCCGAGGTGCTGGTGGAGATCGCCTTCCGGGTCCAGGGGCTCGCGGGCGGCGCCGACGCCGCACCCCTGCTGAGCACCCTCCCGGAGCACCTCGACGTGCTCGGCGAGCCGCTGCTCCGCGGTCCGGCGACGATCGAGCACGTCCTCCTCGACGGTCCCGAGGACCCCGAATGCGCGATCGAGGTGTCCTACGAAGGCTCCTGTGCCATCGACGAGGCGCTGCTCGAGGACCTCGCCGCGCTGGACGAGGCCCTGGCGCCGCTGGGCCGCGATGTGGCCTCACTGCTGGTGCGCATCGCCGACCTGCCGTTCTCCTTCCGCCCGGTGCCGGACGAGGACTGACCCGGAACGTCGCGCCGACTCCCGTCGTCCGCGCCGGCCGGATTAGGGGGCCGTTCAGCCGGTCAGCGCCGCACACACGGCCGAAGTCTGGACCACGAGCAGCTGGGCGAAGGCGCCGCGGGCGTTGCCCGGCGTGATCTGCCCGTTCACCTGCACGACCACCGAGCGGCTGCCGTCCTCGGTGGATGCGGCGAACTGGGTGAAGCCGCGCGTGTTGCCGGTGTGCCCGTAGACGGTGCCACAGCGTGTGGTGTACCGGAAGATGGCCAGCCCCGCCTCGTCGGTCCCCGGCCCCGGGGGCTCCGAGGAGCCCGCACGGAACCGGAACTGGGCGTCGGGCAGGTCCTCGGTCTGGGGCAGACTCGTCTGGGTGAGTCCCAACGGGCCGGTCACGAGGGTGGCCAACTCGTGCTCGTAGGGGCGGTGGGTGGCCTGCTGGACCACCAGCGCTAGCGCCACCGCACCGCCAGCGCACCGCTGAAGGCCTTCGAGACGCTGGCCAGACGGGGGTGGTCGTCCGGGGTGATCGGGGACTGCGTCCCGACCTCGGAGGTGCCGAAGCTGTAGGTGGACACCGACCCGACCTGCCCGTCCGCCCACCCGGGACGTGCCGCCGGTCAGTCGAAGAGTCCGGCCGCCACGGCCAGGGCCCGCAGGTCGGCCAGGGGCCGGGCCCCCACGTGGGCGATCACCTCGGCGGCGCACACCCCGCCGAGCCGGGCCGCCTCGGCGGGCTGGAGCCCGTTGGTGATGCCGTAGAGGAACCCGGCGGCGAAGAGATCCCCGGCCCCGGTGGTGTCGACGACCCGCTCCACCGGGGCCGCCGGCACCTCGATGGGCCCGGATGCCGTCACCACCACGGAGCCACGGGCCCCACGGGTCAGCACGGCCAGCACGCCCGTCTCGGCCACCGCATCGACGGCGGCCTCGAACGACGAGGTGCCGAAGAGCATCCGGACCTCGTCCTCGTTGGCGAACAGCAGTTCGAGGTCCCCGTTCACCAGCTCCAGGAACTCGGCGCGATGGTGCTCCACGCAGAAGGGGTCGGACACGGTGAGGGCCACGGCGGCATCGCTTCGGTGGGCGACCTCGATGGCCTCGCGCATCGCCGCCTTGGCCGACGGCTGCTCCCACAGGTAGCCCTCGAGGTAGACGACCTGTGTCGAGCCGAGGTGCCCGGTGTGCAGGTCGACGGCACCGAAGTCCGACGCGACGCCCAGGTGGGTCGCCATGGTGCGCTCGGCGTCGTCCGTCACCAGCACCAGACAGTGCCCGCTCACCACCTCGCCGGCCACGGCGGCGGTCGGTGTCGGGTCGAAGGCCACTCCGACCGAGCGGATGTCGTGGGTGAACGCCCGGCCGAAGCCGTCGTCGGCCACGCGACCGAGGAACGCCGCCCGGCCGCCGAGCGCGGCGACACCGGCCGCCGTGTTGGCCGCCGATCCACCGGACGCCTCGGTGGTGGGGCCCATGTGCTCGTAGATCGTCGCGGCACGCTCGTGGTCGACCAGGGTCATGGTGCCCTTGATGAGGTCGAGTCCGGCGAGCTCCTCGTCCCGGGCGGACGCCAGGACGTCGACCAGGGCGTTGCCCACGCACACCACGTCGAGGCGGCGGTCGGTGGTGGACGCGGCGTCAGCTCCTCCTCCGGTCGGGTCGGTGGGGGGATTCTGCTCGGAAGGGAGTTCGGGGGGCACGGCGCGACGGTAGCCTGCCCAGCATGAGCACTTCGACTTCAGCGACCGGAACCGACGACGCCGCCTCCTACCGCCTGCCGACCACGGTCCTGCCCCACGCCTACCACCTGGTCCTCACCCCGGACCTGGCTGCGGCCACCTTCACCGGGGAGGTCGCCATCGACGTGACCGTCGGGGCGCCGACGTCGACCGTGGTGCTCAACGCCGCCGAACTCGAGATCGCCACGGCCACCGTCGAGGTCCCGGGGGCCGGACCCGTCGTCGCCGGGGTGGAGCTCGACACCACCGAGGAACGGGCCGTCCTGGTCCTCCCCGAGGACCTGGCCGAGGGCCCGGCCACGCTGCACCTGACGTTCACGGGGATCCTCAACGACAAGCTCCGTGGCTTCTACCGCTCGACCTTCACCGACGATGCGGGGGTCGAGCACGTCATCGCCACCACCCAGATGGAGTCCACCGACGCCCGGAGGGCGTTCCCGTGCTTCGACGAGCCCGCGTTCAAGGCCACCTTCGAGATCACCCTCGTCGTGGACGACCACCTCGCCGTCTACTCCAACAGCCCGGTCGCCGAGGAGTCGCCCGAGGCCGGCGGCCGGAAGCGGGTGCGCTTCACGCCCACCATGGTGATGTCCACGTATCTCGTCGCCTTCGTCGTCGGTCCGCTGGAGCACACCGAACCCGTCGACGTGGACGGCGTGCCCCTGCGGGTCGTCCACCCGCTGGGCAAGGGCCACCTCACGGAGTTCGCCCTCGACGTGGGGGCCCACGCCCTGCGGTTCTTCACCGACTACTTCGGGATCCCGTATCCGGGCGACAAGCTCGACATGGTCGCCATCCCCGACTTCGCCGCCGGCGCCATGGAGAACCTGGGATGTGTGACCTACCGCGAGTCGGTGCTGCTGGTCGATCCGGCCACGGCCGCCCGGGTCGAGCTCGAGCGGGTGGCCGACGTGGTCTGCCACGAGATCGCCCACATGTGGTTCGGTGACCTGGTCACCATGAAGTGGTGGAACGGGATCTGGCTCAACGAGGCCTTCGCCACGTTCATGGAGGTCCTGGCGGTGGACGCCTACCGGCCCGAGTGGAAGCGCTGGGTCAGCTTCGGGGTCGAGCGCGAAGCGGCCATGGCCGTCGACGGCCTGCACGCCACGCGCCCGGTCGAGTTCCCGGTCGGACGGCCCGAGGAGGCCGAGGGCATGTTCGACGTCCTGACCTATCAGAAGGGCGGGAGCGTGCTCCGCATGTTGGAGCAGTTCATCGGCCCCGACGTGTTCCGGGAGGGGATCCACGACTACCTGGTCACCCACTCCTACGGCAACACCGAGACCCGCGACCTCTGGAACGCGCTCGAGCGGTCGAGCGGTCGCCCCGTCGCCCGGATCATGGACACCTGGATCGACCAGGGCGGCTATCCGCTGATCAGCGTGGGCGACGACGGATCGCTCCGCCAGCAGCCGTTCAGCTACTCCGGCGATCCGGGCGGTTCCATCGGCTCCCTCTGGCAGGTCCCCGTGCTCCACCGGGCACTGGCCGCCGGTGACCACGGGACCGACTCGCTCCTGCTCACCACGACCGGACACGAGGTCGCGGACCACGGCGACCAGGTGGTCAACGCCGGGGGCTCGGGCTACTACAGGGTCGCCTACTCGCCCGACCGGGTGGCGCACCTGGCGGACCACCTCGGCGACCTCGCCACGCTCGAGCGCTACAACCTGGTGTCGGACACCTGGGCCGCCACGCTGGCCGGCCACGCCCGGGTCGCCGACCTGCTGCGCCTGGCCCAGGCGCTCGCCGCCTCGGGGGAGAACGATCCCTCGGTGTGGTCGGTGGTCCTCGGGGCCCTCGGACTCTTCGACCGGATCGTCCCCGACGAGGACCGCCCGACCCTGGCCGCCGGCGTCCGGACGTTGCTCGGGCCGTTGGCCGCGTCACTCGGTTGGGACCCGGCTCCCGGGGACGACGAGCGCACACCGTCCCTCCGTTCGGGCGTCCTGCGCACCCTCGGGACCATCGGCGCCGACGCGGGCGTGCGGGCCGAGGCCACGAGCCGGTTCGCCGGGCGCGAGGCGCATCCGCTGCACGGCGACATCGCCTCGGCCGTACTCGACATCGTGGCCGGCGGCGGCGGCTCGACCGAGTACGAGGCCTTCCTCGTCCACTACCGGAACCCGTCCACACCCCAGGAGCAGAACCGCTACCTCGATGCTCTGGCCAGTTTCGGCGACGCCGCGCTCGCCGAGCGGACCTTCGACCTCGCCATGTCCGAGGTGCGGAGTCAGGACGCCCCGTTCCTGATCCGCCTGCTCCTCGTCAACCGGGAGGTCGGGCCGGCCACCTGGGGACGGGTCGTGGCGGCCTGGGACCAGTTCCCCCAGAAGTTCCCCTCCAACACGCTGCCCCGCATGCTCGACGGCGTACGCACCCTGTGCGCCCCGCCCGAACTGGCCGCCGAGGTGACGTCGTTCATCCAGACCCATCCGCTGGCCGCCGGCGGCCGGACCGTGGAGCAGATCCTCGAACGTCTGGCCATGAGCGTGTCGCTGGGCCGACGTGAGGGAGCCGCCTTGGCGACCACCCTGGGCGAGGTGCTCGGGATCGATGCGTGACGGCCGGCACGTCCGTCCCGACCGGGCGTGCGGCCGGTCACCCCGGCCCCACGCCCGGTCTCTAACCTGAGACGGTGCAGTTCGGCCTCGTCCTGGGTGTCTTCGCCCTCATCTTCGTGGCGGAACTGCCGGACAAGAGCGCGATCGCCATCCTCATCATGGGCAGCCGGTACCGCCCGGTGCTCGTGTGGATCGGTGCCACGTCCGCCTTCGCCGTCCACGTCGCCGTGGCCGTGCTGGCCGGCAGGCTCCTCGCCCTGCTCCCCCACCGCTGGGTCGAGGGGGTCACCGCGCTGCTGTTCGCGGCGGGCGCCGCCTACCTGCTCCTCGTCTCCGAGGAGACCGAGGAGCAGGAGGGGGAAGAGGAGGCCGACGAGGCCCCCGAGGGGCTCCGCCCGATCGGGACCGCCTTCCTCGTCATCCTCGTCGGCGAGTTCGGTGACCTCACCCAGATCCTGACGGCCAACCTGGCCGCCAAGTACCACCAACCGGTCTCGGTCTTCGTCGGCGCCTTCGCCGCCCTGGCCAGCGTGGCCGCCATCGGGGCGTTCGGCGGACGGGCGCTGCTGCGGGTCCTGCCCCTCGGCGTCATCCGCAAGGCGGGCGGGGTCCTCCTGGCCGGGTTCGCCGTCTACACGGTGGTCCAGCTCGTCCGCGGGTGAGCACGGCCGACCGGACCCGGGGCGGCACTCCGCTCCTCCGGCCCTGTCGCGGGCGGGTAGCGTCGTCGGCGATGACCACCGGTGCCCTCGCACTCCGCCAGTACGCCCCAGATGCCGCCGACGCGCTCGACACCCTGGTCGCGACCATGTGGGCCGACGTCGCCGGAGGGGGTCTGACCGCAATCGTCGCCTCGTGCGGGTCGTCGGCCGGAGAGCTCCTCGGCATCGATCCGCTGCCGGCACCGGTGCCCGGCGCTGACGCCGCCGCCGCCGCCGCCACCACTACCACCACCGACGACGACGATGCGGTACGTTGCTTCGCCGACCAGGCCTGCCTGGACGTGGCCTCGGTGTCCTCGGACCAACGCACCGCCTTCCTGGCGGCGGCCGGCGACCGGGCCGGGACCCTGGCCGCCGCCCTCTGGATCGTCGAGTTCGTGCCCCGGACCCGATCCGCCCTCGATGCCCTGTTCGGACAGGGTCCGTGGCCGGAGGTCGAGGGCGAGGCCGTGCCGGGCGGGGTATGGGTCGCTCTCGATCAGCTGATCCGGACCGTCCCGGCCCTCGGGGCACTCGACCCGGTGACCTCGGAGCTCGTCCGGCTGCGCGGGGCGCGGGCCCACGACTGCCGTCTGTGTCGGTCGCTCCGGAGCCGCTCCGCCCTCCGGGCCGGGGCGACCGAGGACGACTTCGCCGCCGTCGACCGCCACGCGGACAGCGACCTCACGCCGCTCCAGCGGGCCGCCCTGGCGTTGACCGATGCCATGGTCTGGACCCCCGGCCGCATCGGGCCCACGGCCGTCCGGGCCATGCACGACACCGCGACCCCGGCCCAGCAGGTCGAGGTGGTCCTCGACGTCACGCGCAACGCCCTCAACAAGATCGCCGTGGCGTTGGGAGCCGATGCGGCGCACGTCGACGAGGGCATCGAGATCTACGACGTGGCTCCGGACGGGTCGCTGCTCTACGGACTCGATCCCGACTGAGCCACCGGCCACGGTCCACGACTGGGATCATCGGCCGTGGCCGTGAGAGGGTGAACGGATGCATCCGACCACATCCCCGGACACCGTCCCGGACGAACGGTCCGTCGAGCCTCGTCGCCGGCACCTCTTCTCGCTGGCGCGCACGACGACCGGCTTCATGCCCGACGACGAGGGGGACGCGCTGTTCCGAGCCGCCGTGCGGGCGGGATCCACCCATCGCGGCGCGACCTTCGTCGAGATCGGTGCGTGGTGCGGCAAGTCGACGACGTACCTCGGCGCGGCGGCCGAGGAGACGGGTGCGGTGCTGTTCAGCCTCGACCACCATCACGGGTCCGAGGAGAACCAGGCCGGGTGGGAGCACCACGACACGTCGCTCGTCGACCCGTCCACGGGGCGGATCGACACCCTCCCGCACTGGCGCCGAGCCATGATCGCGGCAGAACTGGAGCGGTCCGTCGTCGGCCTGGTCGGCGACTCGCCCACCGTCAGCTCCCGGTGGACCACGCCGCTGGCGTTCTGCTTCATCGACGGGGGCCACGGCGAGGAGCCGGCCTGGGCCGACTACCGGGGCTGGGCACCCCACGTGGTGACCGGGGGCTGGCTGGCCATCCACGATGTCTTCCCCGACCCCGCCGACGGCGGCCGACCTCCCTACGACATCTGGCGTTCCGCCCTCGACTCGGGGGAGTTCGTCGAGGACGGCGAGTGCGGCTCGCTGCGGGTCCTCCGGAGGAACTGACCGTCGGTCGGGACGGGTCAGACGGCGCCGGGGGTACCGGGCGTGCGCAGGGCCGGCTCGACCGGCGCCTCGGGTGCGGGCTCGGTCAGGTCGAGGTGGCTGGGGAGCCCCTCGCCCCGGAACAGGCCGGACGCCGGCGTGCAGCGACCGAGGGCGTCCGCCGCCAGCACCATGGCCCCCGCCGTGTACGTGGACCGTTCGAGCGGCGGGTAGGTCGCCACCTCGGGGTAGACCATGCCCGTCCAGTAGGACCCGTCGTCGTTGCGGAGCGCCTGCACCCAGGTGAACAACCGCATCGCCTCGGCGTCGCGGCCCAGGGCATCGAGGGCCAGGACGCACTCGGCCGTCTCGGCGGCGGTCACCCACTCGCCGGTGGACACGCAGCGCACCCCGTGCCCCTCCAGGACGAAGGTCGACCACGAGGCGTCGATGCGGGCGTGGGCACCGGGTCCGGAGAGCGCACCGGACAGGACCGGGTAGTACCAGTCCATGGCGAACTCGACCTTGGGCGCGAACGCGGAGGGGTCGTGGGCCACGGCGTGGGCCAGGCGTCCGGCGGCCAGCTCCCAGTCGGGGCGCTCGTGGCCGAGCCGCTCGGCGATGGCGATGGCGCACCGCAGGCTGTGGTAGATCGACGACGACCCGGTGAGGAGCGCGTACTCCTCGATGTTGCCGGACGGGTCGAGCGACCAACGGATCGAGCCGTCCCGTCGCTGCCAGCGCAGGACGAAGTCGACGCCGGACTCCACCGTGGGCCACAGGTGCTCGAGACCGTCGAGGTCGCCCGTCGAGATGTAGCGGTGCCACGCACCGGTGGCCAGGTAGGCGCAGACGTTGGTGTCGAGGCGTGCGTCCTTCACCCCGCTGGTCAGGTAGTAGTTGAACCAGCTGCCGTCGGGGAGCTGGTTGTCGACCAGCCACTGGTAGGCGGCGTCGGCCTCGGCGTCGAGTCCGACCGCGGTGAGGGCCATCGCCGCCTCGACGTGGTTCCACGGGTCGCAGTGCCCACCCGGGAACCACGGGATCATCCCGTCGGGGCGCTGCAGCGCGACGATGGAGCGGGCCGTGGCCACGACCTCGTCGGCGGACATGACACCGGGGACCTCGGGGAGCACCCTCACGCGTGGGCCCCCACCCGGGTGTCGGCGGAGGCGTCGCTGCCCTCCGGCTTGACCAGGTAGACCACCAGGCTCTTGCCCACCAGGGGATTGAGCACCCGCTCGGCGCCACGGGTCACCCGCGGCGCCTTCTCGATGTCCCACACCAGGAGGCGGTGGTAGGCGGCGACGGCCGGGTTCCTGTCGTTCTTGGTGCCGACCAGGCATTTCAGCCACCAGTACGGGGCGTGGAGCCCATGGGCGTGGTGGTGGCCGGTGGCCCGCATGCCGGTGCCCTCCAGCCGCTCCACCAACTGGCTCTGCCGGTAGATCCGGACGTGGCCACCGGGCACGTTGTGGTACTCCTCGGACAGCGACCAGTTGATGAATTCGGGCCCGGCGCGCGGTACGGTGATGGCCATGGTGCCGCCGGATCGCAGCACCCGGGCCAACTCGGCCATGGCCTGCTCGTCGTCGGGGATGTGCTCGAGGATCTCCGACGCGATCACCCGGTCGAAGGCGCCGTCGGGGAACGGCAGCGCCAGTGCGTCACCCTGGACGGCCCCGACCCGGGACCCGACGGGATCGAGCTCGCCGGCCACGGCCATGGCGCCGAAGGTGTCCCGCACGCTGCGGACCTCGTCGGCGCCGAAGTCGAAGGCCACCACCTGGGCGTCGAGGCGGGCGGCCTGATAGGCGTGACGGCCGAAACCGCAGCCGAGGTCGAGCACCTTGTCCCCGGGGTGCACGCCGAGCCGCGCGTAGTCCACGGTCAGCATCGTCCGGCCTCCACGTCGTCGAGGAGTTTGCGGTACTCGTCCGCCGTGCCGGCGGCCGTCACCTGCCAGGTGAACCGCCCGAGCACGCGCTCCCGGCCGGCGGCCCCGAGCCGCGTCCGCAGCTCCTCGTCGTCCAGCAGGCGGGCGATGGCCTGGGCCAGGGCACCCGGGTCGTCGGGGGGGACCAGCAGGCCCGTCTCACCATCGGTCCCGACCACCTCGGGGAGGGCGCCACCGGTCGTGGCCACCAGGGCGACGCCGCAGGCCATGGCCTCGATCGCCGGCAGCGAGAACCCTTCGTAGAGCGACGGCACCACCGCCACCTGGGCCTGGCCGTAGTTGCGGGCCAGCTCGTCGTCGCTGATGCCGGTCACGCACCGGACGACGGGACCGAGGTCGAGGCGCTCGATGGCCCGGGCCACCCGTCCGTCGGGACGCGGATTGCCGATGACCACGAGCTCGATGTCGCGCTCGGTGCGCAGCTTGGCCACCGCTTCGAGCAGCGGCACGAGGCCCTTCATGGGGACGTCGGAGGAGGAGGTGACCATGATCCGGCCCGGGACCGGCTCGACGTCGTCGCAGGGGCGGAACACCGTGTGGTCCACGCCCACCGGGACGACCGTCATCCGGTCGGTCTCCACACCCATCTGGGCGTTGATGTCGGTCTTGGAGGACTGCGACACGGTGATCAGGCGTGGGAGCGAGCGGGCCACCTTGACCTGCATCCGCAGGAAGCCGAACCAGCGCCGCTGGCTGAACTGCTGCCAGGGGTTGGTCGTGTGGCTGAGGGCGAGCTGCCGGTCCACGGTGATGGGGTGGTGGAGGGTCTCGAGGACCGGCCAGCCGTCGTCCATCATCCCCTGGATGCCGTAGCCCAGGCACTGGTTGTCGTGGATCAGGTCGAACTCGTCCCGCCGGGCGGCCAGCATGCGGCGGGCCCGGATCGAGAACGTCCACGGCTCGGGGAAGCCGGCCGTGCACATGACGGCGAACTCGAGGGCGGCGACGGACGTCGGATAGGAGTTGAGGAATTCGGCGAGGTGCGGCACCCGGAACGGGTCCGGATCGCGGTAGAGGTCGAGGCTGGGCACCGGGGTGAACCCGACCCCCTCGTCGACCTCGGGCCACGGCTGGCCGGCGAAGACCTCGACGGAGTGGCCGAGCGCCACCAGCTCCCGGGTCAGATGACGGGTGTAGACACCCTGGCCGCCACAGCGCGGATTGCCCCGGTAGACCAGGAAGGCGATGCGCAGACCACCGGGGGCCGGTGGGCGGGGCGGGATGCGCTCCGGTACCGGCGGTGGCTTCTTCGGACCCTTGATCTTGTTGCGACGGAGCCAGAGGCTAGGCATGGAGGACCGGCGCAGGGGGGCACATAGAAGACAGATACTCTCGCGACCAGGGCCGATGCGCAAACGACCGGCCCCCGGGGGACGCAGGGCCGGTCCGTCGGTGCCCGTGGTGCCGTCAGTGTCCGTGGTGGAGGCCGAGCTCGACCGCCTTGACCAGCAGCAGCACGACGGCCACCACCAGGTAGATGCGCAGGCCCCACATCCCGAGGAGCCGGGTCCTCGACCAGACCGGGCGCTCGAGCAGGTTGAGCTGGGGCATCCGCCACGTCGCCCGGCGCTCCATGGGGACGACGGGCACCGGCTCCCGGCGGGACCGGTTCTTGACCAGCACGATGGCCGCCACCACGTAGCTGAGGGCCAGGACCCCACCCAGCGCCTCGGCCAGGATGACCACGTTGACCTGGGAGAACAGGGTCGTGACCATGAGCACCAGCGACATGGCCAGCAGGATGGACACGATGACGCTGGCCAGGATGTTCAGCCACAGCCGGTTGACCCACGGACCCAGCACCTGCTTGTCGTTGCAGAGCAGGAGGAGGAACACGGTGGCGCTCGGCAGGAGCACCCCGGCGAGCGCCTGGACGCCGGTGGTGATGATGCCCTGCTCGCCGGCGGACGCCAGCAGGACGATGCCGGCGGCCAGTGCCACCATGGCCGTGAACGCGCCGTAGAAGAACTTGGCGTCCCGCCAGCCGCGGTGGAGCGAGTGGTGGGCGCCGAACACGTCGCCGAAGGCGTAGCTCGTCGACAGCGTCACGCTGGCGGCACCGATGATCGAGGCGTTCAACAGGATGATGGCGAACACCGCTCCGGCAAATCGGCCCACCTGGTGCTGGAGCCCGTGCGCCACCGTGCCGGCATTCACGAAATTGCCGAAGTAGTGCGTGCCGGCGAAGGCGCTCGCCACCACCGCCATCAAGATGGCGGCGGCGAAGACGGTGATGAACGAACCGAGCACCGTGTCCGCCCGCTCGTAGTTGATCCATCGGGGGGTGATCCGCTTGTCCACGATGTTCGACTGCTGGAAGAACAGCTGCCACGGGGCGACCGTCGTACCCACGATGGCGATGACGAGGAGTACGGACGTCGAGTTGAATCCCCCCTGGACCCCCGGCGTGGTCAGACCGCTGAGGAAGGAGCCGGCCGACGGGTGGGAGGTGAAGGCCAGCGGGATCACCAGGAAGTTGACGGCGATGAACACGAACATGAAGCGCTCCCAGCGCCGGAAGCTGCCCGAGGCCGTCATCACCACCAGGCCCACGGCGGCGATCGGGACCGACCAGTAGCGGGAGATGCCGAAGTACTGGAGGGCCAGACCCACCCCGATGAACTCGGTGGCGATGGTCAGGAAGTTCAGGATGAAGAGGTCGCCGACCGAGAACGCCCCCCAGAACCTCCCGAAGCGCTCGTTGATCAGCCGGGCGTGGCCCACACCGGTGACCGCACCGAGGCGCACCACCATCTCCTGGTTGACCACCAGTACCGGGATCAGCAGCGGCAGCACCCACAGCAGCGACAGCCCGTAGTTCTGGCCGGCCTGGCTGTAGGTGGCCACACCGCCCGCGTCGTTGTCGCCGACCATCACGATCAGTCCCGGGCCCATGATGGCCAGCAGGGTCAGCAGCCGGGCGGTCCACGAGCGGCGCGAGTCGAGGTCGTGCTCGCGGATCGTCCCGAACGCACCCTGGATGTCGCCCACGTGGGCGCTGTCCAGCACGGCCGAACCGCCAGGGCCCGCGGACGGGCGCGACGACTCACCCGGTGTGCCGGGCCCGATCTCCTCGGGATGTTCGTGCTTCGGTGGCGTGACGGCCATGGCTGACCTCGGGGCGCCGCGGAGGCGGTCGCCGGGTGGTGGGAGGACGCGGACGCTCGGTTGCGCCCTGCTGATCGGGTCGGATCGACGATCCGGTGGTCGTGGGTCGGGCCGCGCCACGGCCCGGTTGGTCCGGTGGCGCCCCGTCGGGGCACGCCTGGGCGCGACGGAGCGCGGCCCGGACTACCGGCGGGGACTGGGGGGGTAACCGACCACGATGGGGGGACCGGGCTGCTTCAGACGACGGACCATGTCAGTCCTCCGCCGCCGTGCGACCGAAGTCGCGGCGGAACCCGGTGGGGAGCAGCAGCTCGAGGACGTCGTCGACGGTCACCACGCCGAGGACCGTGTGGTGCTCGGGATCGAGCACGGGAGCCACGATCAGGTTGTAGTCGGACATCTTGCGCACGATCTCGCCCAGGTCCCAGTCGGGGTGGAGGTGGAGCGGGCTCTCCTCGCACACCGAACCGAACGGGGCGGCCGGAGCGGACTGGACCAACCGGACCACGGAGGCGGAGCCGACCACCCTGCCGTCGGCGCCGTCGGCGAAGATCACGTTGAGGGCCTCGGGGGCGATGGTGCTGGCGCGCACCTCGTCGAGCACCTCGGCCACCGTGAGACTGGCGGGCAGGCACAGGAAGTCGGGGCTCATGAGGCCGCCCGCCGTCTCGGGGTGGTAGCTGAGGAGGGAGCGGACCTTGCGCTGCTGGGGCTCGGGCAGGAGGGTCAGGATGGGCAGGCGCCGCTCCTGGGCGATGTCGCCGATGAGGTCGGCGGCGTCATCGGGGGCCATCGATCCGAGCAGCCGGGCCGCCTCCACATCGGAGCGGCTGCGGACGAACTCGGCCTGGTGCTCGGCGTCGAGCTCCTCGAACACGTCGGCCTCGAGCTCGTGGTCCTGCCCCACCGCCTCGATGATCTCCTCGCCCTCGTCGTGCGAGGCGGCCTCGACCAGGTCGGCGATCTGCGCCGGGTGCAGCTTCTTGAGCTTCCGGTAGGGGATGCGGAGCTTGGACGTCGGCACGTGGGCGACGAACGGCTCGATGCTGGCCCAGTCGACCATCGGCCCGGGCTTGGTGCCGTTGCCCAGTGAACCGGGCAGGATGCGGCGGATCAACGGGCGGCCCGACGGGTCGACCGCCACCACCTCCCAGGTGCCGTTGACCTTGGCCAACTCGATCTCGTTCGCCTTGATGATCCGTCCGCCGACGAAGTTGATGGCGTGGCGGGCGAGCAGGTCCTGGGCCAGCAGCACCTCGCCCTCGCGTCGTTCGAAGTGGCGCAGGTCCACCCGACGTCCGTCGAAGAGCACCCGCCCCGACTCGAAGGCGGCCACCTTGCGGATCGGGACGAACAGGTCCCGCTCGCCGATGGTGACCACCAGGCCGACCACGGGCGGGTGGGGTGAGTCCCCCAGCCGTACCACCAGGTCCTGCACCCGACCGATACGGTCGCCGGAGAGGTCGACCAGCGGTCGCCGGACGATGTTGGAGAGGTGCAGGATCTCCGTGTCCGCGTTGGTCGCCACGTCGCTCGTCGCCATACCTCGTCCAGCGTAGACGCACACTGCCGGCGTCGGGCGCCCCTCGGGCGGGGCTCGCCGGCCCGTCGCCGGCCCGTCACCGGCCTGTCACCGGTTCGTCACCGTACTGTCACCGGGCCGTCACCGGGTCGGCCACCCGCGTCGGCCGGAACACCTGCACCCGTTCTGTCGGAGGCCGGGACTGCGGGGGTAATCTCGCCGGATGGACCTGAACTACCCCGCCGACACCGAGCCGTTCCGAGACGAGATCCGCGCCTGGCTGACCGACAACCTGCCCGAGGGATGGGGAACGCCGGACTTCTCGATGACCAAGGAGGAGCGCAAGGAGTTCCTGACCGAGTGGACGGCCAAGCTCTTCGCCGGCGGCTGGATCTGTGCGTCGTGGCCCAAGGAGTACGGCGGCAAGGGACTGTCGCTGATGGAGTCCGTCGTCCTCAACGAGGAGTTCGCCCGGGCCGAGGCACCGCTGCGGGCCGACTTCTTCGGGGACACCCTGGTCGGGCCCACGATCCTGCAGTGGGCGACCGAGGAGCAGAAGCAGCAGTTCATCCCCGGCATCCTGAAGGGCACCATCGCCTGGTGTCAGGGCTTCAGTGAGCCGGACGCCGGGAGCGACCTGGCCGGCCTCAAGACCCGCGCCGAGCTCGACGGTGACGAGTGGGTGATCAACGGTCAGAAGGTGTGGACCACGCAGGCCCAGTTCGCCGACTACATCTTCCTCCTGGCCCGGACCGATCCCGACGCCCCCAAGCACGCCGGCATCTCCTACCTGCTGGTGCCCATGGACCAGCCGGGCATCGAGGTCCGCCCCATCGCCCAGGTCGACGGCAGCGCGGACTTCAACGAGATCTTCATCACCAACGCCCGCTGCCCGAAGGAGAACGTGGTGGGCGGCGTGAACAACGGCTGGAAGGTGGCGATGACCACACTCGGGTTCGAGCGGGGGTCCTCGGCCACGACCGGGCACCGGCGGTTCCTGCGAGAGCTCGACAGCATCATCGCCGCAGCCAGGGAGAACGGGAAGGCCTCGGACCCCCTCATCCGCCAGCGTCTCGCCACCGCCTGGTCCAAGGTGAAGATCATGGAGATCAACGGCTTCCGGTCGCTGACGGACGCCCTGAACGGGACCCACCACATGGCCGCCCTCGGGGCCGCCAACAAGATGAACTGGTCGGAGTACCACCAAGAGACGATGGAGCTGGCGATGGACATCCTCGGCATGGACGGCCAGATCCTGACCGGCGACCCCACCGACATCAGCGACGAGGGGGTCCGACGGGGTCGCGACGACTACCCGGTGAGTGCCCTGCAGGCCTCGTTCTTCTTCTCCCGGTCCGAAACCATCTGGGGCGGCACGGCCGAGATCCAACGGAACATCGTGGGCGAGCGGGTGCTCGGCCTGCCGAAGGAGCCGAAGCCCGTCGCCGCCGGCTGAGGGGACACGGCGGTCAGCCGACCACGGTGGAGGACTGCGTGGCGGTGGAGGAGGGGTCGCCCGCACGGGGGGTCTGGATGCCGAGCTGACCGGGACCCGACGGTCCACCGGGTCCGGCAACCTGACGGGCACGCGCCCACCGTCGACTTCTGCCGCTAGCGGAGCGCTAGCGGCGGCGGTAAGGCCGGTAGGCTGGGCCGATGCCAGAGGTCATCGCGCGGGAGCGGCTCCTCGGCCTGCTGCGCCGGCGCCACCAGCTGGCGGTGATCGCACTCCAGGCGCCGGCCGGATTCGGCCGGACCGTGCTCCTCCGGCAGGCGCTGGACGAGGGCCCGGTGCGTCCGGTCGACCGCGACGTCGCCTACACCTGCGTGCGCGACGACGCCTCGATCGGGCACCTGACGGCGTCGCTTCTCCAGGCCTGCGAGGCGGCCGGTGCCCAGGTGGGCCGCCGCCCCGACGACGCCGCCGGGGCGGCGCGCGCGGTAGCCGGGAGTCTGGGGGCGCTCGTGTCCACGGGTGGCCATGTGGCGCTGGTGGTCGACGACATCGACACCTGCGGCCCGGACGGCGCCGGCTTCTGGGCCGCGCTGGTCGACCACCTCCCCGCCGGGGTCCATCTCGTCGCCTCGGGACGACGCCTGCCGCCGATCGGCCTGGCCCGGCTGGTCGCCTCGGGTACCGCCGTCCTGGTCGACGCCGCGGCGCTGGCGTTCAGCCCTGACGAGGTGCCGCCGGTCAGCGGGTCGGCGGAGCCGCTCGCCGGGGATCGCGAGGTGATGGCCTGGCCCGCACTGGCGAGCCTCGTGGCCCAGGGTCGTGCCGATCTCATCGGGGACTACCTGCTGGAGAACGTGCTGGAGGGCCTCGACGTCCACGTGACCCGGGCGCTGGCCGCCGTCGCCGCGGTCGACGGCTGCCCGACCGAGATGCTCCCGGCGGTCATCGGGACGACGATCGGAGCGGCCGACCTCCCGCCGACCGACGTCACGACGGACGACCTGGTGGCCCAGCTCGGGAGGCTCCCCCTGGTCCGGACCGGAGACGGCTGCTGGCCGCACCCGACGTGGGCGGCGGCGACGTCGGCGGTGCTCGGCCCTGATGACGTGCACCGGGCCACCTCCGCCAAGGTCGCCGGCCAGGTGCATTCCGGTGCGCTCCACGACGCCGCGTCGACCGCACTGCGGACACGCAACGGCGAGGCGCTGGCGTTGGTGGTGCGGGCCGCCCTCGGTGCACACCCCCCCAAGGCCTCGATGGCCGACCTGCGCAGATGGGCCGCCAGCGGGATCCTCCCCGCCGGCGCGGTGGAGCGTGGCTGGCTCGAGGCGGTCGTCCACCCCCGACCCGGTGGGACCGACGGCGCCGGCCGGCTCGAGCGGGTGCGCCGGGACTGCGCCGACGCGGACGACATCGACGCCGAGGCCAAGGTGCTCCTGCGACTCGGGGCCCTCGCCCGGGAGCGGAGCGACACCGGCGAGATGGCCCGGCTGCTCGGCCGCGCCCAGGTGCTCGCCGCCCAGGGGAACGACGTGGCCATCGGGCTCGTGGCCTTGGGCCAGGCCGTGTCGGCGCAGATGGTCGGCGACCACGAGGGCGCCGTCCGCATCCTCGACCACGCCCCGTGTGACGCCCTGGCCGGCGACTGGGCGGCACAGGTGCTGATGGTCCGCGGCACGAACCTGCTCCTCGCCGGTCGCCTGGGGGCCGCGGTGGCCGCGCTCGACGCGGCGACCGGTGAGGGGTCCGAGGCGTCACGGGCCGTCGCCCACGACCTGCTGTCGACCGCCCGCTGGTACGCCGGGGACCCCATCGGTGCGCTCGACGACGGTCGGTCCGCCGACGTGCTCGCCACGCGTTCGCACGCCGCGTCGATCGTCCCGCTGGTGCGCGCCAACCGGGCCTGCATGCTGGCGGCCACCGGCCAGCGGGCCGACGCCCGGGACGCGTTGGCGCGCCTCCACGCAGGCACCGGTACCGGCACCACCGACGAGGCCGCCGCGCTCACGCGACTCGCCGAGGTGCTCGTCCACGCCGACGCCGGTGATCTCGATTCGGCGCGGTCCATCCTTGCGGCCACCACGGTCGTCGGCCGACCGGTCCGCTCGTCGACCTGGAAGACCGCGCTCGACCACGCGCTCGAGCCACCCGGCGGGCAACCGCGGGATGTGGCGGTCGGGGCCGGCCCGGCCCTGGAGCGCGCCGTGGCCGCCGGACGTGCCGCCGCCCGGCACCTCGCCGGCGGGCCCCCGGCCGACGGGCGCCACCGTCCGTACCTGCCGGCACGGTGGTGCGCTCCGTCCCGGGGCTCCCTCGTGGTCAGGCTGAACGGCGCCGCACGGATCGAGCGGGACTTCCGGGCGGTCGACCACCCGGCATGGGGACGGGCACGGGTCCGTGAGTTGTGCCTCCACCTGGCCCTCGTCACGGACCGCAGCCGGTCCGGCGTCGCCGCCGCACTGTGGCCCGACCGGGACGACAGGTCCGCCCGGCACAACCTCCGGGTCACCCTGACCTACCTCCTCGACGTCCTCGACCCGGACCGCGTCGAGGACGGCGGTCCCCCGCTGCTCGTGGAGCACGACGGGCTCCTCACCCTCAACCGGGACGGCGACCTCCACGTGGACCTGTGGGACCTCCGACGGCATGCGGACGCCGTCATGGCGGCATCCGACCACGAGCGGCCCTCGATGCTCTCCCACGCACGTCGCATGCTCCTGACCGGCCCCGGACCCATGTTGAGCGACGTGGCGTCCGGCGAGTGGGTCGAGCCCCACCAGCGGCGCCTCGACGACGTCGTCCACAACGCAGCGCTGCGCGCCGGCCGGCACGCCGTCGAGGCCGCCGACCACGAACTGGCGGAGGCGCTCGGCCAGCGGGCGCTCGCCGTCGACCCGTGGTCGGAGCAGGCCCACGGACTCGTCATCGAGGCACGGCTCCACGCCGGCGACCGGGCCGGCGCCCGCCGTGCCCTGCTCCACGCGCTCGCCGTCTTCGCCGACCTCGGAGTGGACCCCGACCGGGCGACGTCCGCGCTCGCCTCGCGGGTCGGGCTGGCCGCGTCCACGACGGGCTGACGAGCGTCACCGGGCCGGGCACCACCGCCACCCGCCACCCCTCCCCACCCCGTGCCGACGCGCCGTGCCGACGCGCCGACGCTCCGACGCTCCGAACCCGCGGCATCATCGGCCCCGATCACGCGGCGGGCGCTCACCTACACTCGGTCCGGACTATGGAACGGCTGAGCACCGGCGACCTGTCCGCCATCCTGGACCTCGTCTACGCACTCGGGGACGTGGACGACTCCGACGAGTTCCTGGACGTCTCGCTCCGGGGGGCGATGGAACTCGTGCCCTGCACGGTCGCCACCATGAACGAAGTCGTGCCGTCCGCCGGTCGGTTCGTGGCGTGGACCCGGCCGGCCTCGTTCGCACCCCCACCCGGCGCGCTCGACACCCTGGCCAGGCTGGCCGGCGAGCACCCGCTGATCGCGCACATGGCCTCGACCGGCGACGGGTCGGCCCGCCGCATCTCCGACTTCTGGACCCAGGAGCGCTTCCGCGGGACCGAGCTCTACCGTCAGGTGTATCGCCCCATCGGGATCGAGTACCAGATGGCGCTCGGTTTCCCCGTCCCCCTCCCCACGGTCCTCGGCCTGGCCATGAACCGCGATGACCGCGACTTCTCCGACCGGGACGTGCTCGTGATGAACACCGTCCGGCCCCACCTCGTCCAGCGGTGGCGTGCCGTCAGGGACCGGCTCCGCATCCAGTCACTCCTCGATGCCGCCGACGACGGGTTCGCCGACACGGGCTCCGGGGTGCTGGTGCTGTGGGAACCTCCCCAGGAGTCGGCCCGCGGGGTGGCGGACACGCTCCACCGGTATTTCGGCCGGCCGTTGCGGACCTCGCCGTTCCCGGCCGCGGTCGAGCAGTGGCTGGCCGGCCAACACGGGATCCACCGTGAGGACGCACTGGACCTGCAACGGCCCCTCAGCGCCCGGATCGGGGGCCGGCGGGCCGTGGTGCGCTATCTGCCACCTCGCGGCCCCCACCCCGGGGCCATGCTGGTGTCCGAGCATGCGGTGGCCGGGGACCAGGACGGTCTGGCCGAACTGGGACTCACCCCCCGGGAGGCGGAGATCGTGGCCGAGGTCGCCACCGGAGCGAGTAACACCGAGGTCGCCCGACGACTCCACATCGCCCCGGGGACGGTCAAGAAGCATCTCGACAACGTCTACGGGAAGCTCGGTGTCCACGGGCGGGGATCGCTCACCGCGTTTGTGATGGAGACGCTCGGTGGCGCCGACACCACGGGTGGTGACCCGTCGTCGCGCTGAGCCGTCACCTGCGGCGCAGGGTGGGCAGGAACCGGCACAAATACGCCGTTCAGCGTATTGAGGGTGCCACGGCCCGTTCTGTACCGTGACCCGATCGACACCGACGGCGGCGCGCCGCCACGGTGGGAGCGGCCCGCCAGGGGAACGAGGATCAGCCATGCGGCGAGCGACACGGAGGTCTCCCGGGAAGCAGCGCCGTGGGTAGCCCCGGCATGGTCGAGGGTCCGCCGGCGGTGCACGGGATCGTCGTCCCTCCCACCTCCGCAATCGCCGGCGAGGCCGGCGTCGACCCGGTCGGTCGGCACGTTCGCCACGCAGCGTGCCCAACGCCACGTCCCGTGGTCAGGCGTGACCCGGCTAGCGCCTCGCTAGCGCCTCATGTGGATGATGAGGAGTTCACACGCCGGGACCCGGACGTGTCCACGAGACGACAGAGGTGCGACCAGTGACCCATGGCCACGACCACGGCTCCCGACGGACACACACCGTCCTGACCGCGCTGTGTGGTGTCGCACTGGTCCTCGGGCTCCTCGTCGGCGTTCCGTTCGTACCCCGGTCCGTCAGCGGCGTCGGAGTGGCGGCGGCGAGCCCCCCCGGCTGCATCGTGACCGCCACAGTCACGGACACCCGGACCAACGTGACATCCAACTTCCCGACGACGGGCACCTTCCCGGCGGGGTTCACCTGCCAGGACGACTTGAACGGGGCATTCACGGTGGAAATTGCGTGGGATCCGTCCATGTGCGCCACCGGCACCTCTCCTACATGCGATTTGTACGGGTATTCCTGGAATACGGAGAACCTGACGCCCAACCAGCCGGACCAGCCATACAACGGTGGGGCGGAGTGCAACTTCGGGGGTGGGACGGGCACCCCCGTCTCCCAGGGGCAGGGACCGGCCACCGAATTGTCCTACGGCGACAGTTGCGTGGTGCAGAAGGATCCGAACGTACGGGTGCCCGGATTCCACCTATTGGTTTACGGGAACACGAGCGCCGGGGCGTACGAGGTCTACAACTTCTACTACGCCGACGGCGCCACCGGCCCGCCCCCGACGGCGGCCATCAACTACTTCCCCACCGGGACCGTGGCCAACCAGTGGGTGTTCGACGGGTCCCCGTCGATCGCCGGGACCGGTTCCAGCATCACCAAGTACGCCTGGAACTTCGGTGACGGCACCACCGCCACCGGCGAGACCGTCGACCACCAGTTCACCAGTGAGGGCGACCGCACGGTGTCGCTGACGGTGACCGACGCCGACGGCCAGACCGGGACGGCGTCGACCACCATCTCGCCGGCGCTCAAGGTCACGACGGTCTCGTTCTCGCCCGCGGCGATCGACGCCAACTCGGAGTTCACGGTGTCCGAGACGGTGACCAACGAGGGCACCACCACGGTCACCGGGGTGGCACCGACCGCCACGGTGGCCGACCCCACCATCGCCTCGGTGGTCGCCACACCCACCCCGGCCGGCGCCGACATCGCGCCCGGGCTCTCCCAGACCTACACCTTCGGCGCCTCCGCCACCAAGGCGGGGGCGACCTCGGTGAACCTGGGTGCGGCGGGTTCGGTGGGTGCGACCCCGGTCACCGCCCCCACCGTCCTCAAGTCGCTGACGGTGGGGTCGGCGTCCCTTGCCATCACACTGGTCGCCGACCCCGGCACCGTGGCCGCCGGGTCCCCCACCACGGTCACCGCCACCATCACCAACACGACGTCGGACACGCTCTCGGGCTTGACGCCCGCCCTGCAATCGAACCCGTCGGCCGGTCTGACCATCGGTTCACCCACGACGACCAACACCGGAACCCTCGATCCCCACGGCACGACGACCGTCGCCTGGCCGGTCACCACCATCGATCCGGGGACCTTCTCCCTGACCGTCTCGGCCCAGGTGGTCGATCCGAACACCGGGAGCGAGACCGACACCGGTACTGCACAGTTGACCGTGGTGCCGTCGACCCTGGTGGTCACCACCACCGGCGACCAGGCGCTCACCACGGCCCAGCTGGCGACCGGCATCTGTGACGTCGATCCGAACACGGCGGGGAACCAGTGCACGTTGCGGGCCGCCATCCAACTGGCCAACTCACTCGGGGGAAGCCAGTCGATCACCTTCGACATCCCGGGCGGCGGCGTTCCTGTCATCGCTCCGACCTCGGCACTGCCCGAACTCCAGACCTCCACCATCATCGACGGCACGACCCAGCCCGGGGGCTGGATCCAACTGTCCGGAGCGTCCGAGGGCGGGACGGCTCCTGGCCTGACCGTGGGCGCAGGCGCGGCGGTCATCCGGGGCCTGGTGATCGACGGCTGGGCGAACTTCGGCGGCGTGTTCGTCAGTGGCGGCTCCGGGACGGTCATCGCCGGCAACCGCATCGGCACCGACCCGACCGGGACCACCGCGGTCCCCAACGGCTACGGCGTCTACGTCCAGGCCCCGAACGTGACGGTGGGAGGAACCAACGGCACGTCCCTGTCCAGCTGCACCGGCGACTGCAACCTGCTGTCGGGGAATGACGACGGCACCGGGGGAGGCGAGGACAGCGGCGTCTACATCGCTCCGGGGGGGTCGGCGACCGTGGTGGGCAACTACATCGGGACCGACGTGACGGGCGAGCACGCCGTGGGCAACGCCTACGGGGTGTACGACGCCTCGACCGGGGGCACGACGACCTCGGTCATCGGCGGGCCGACCTCGGTGACCGGCGCGGCGCCGGGCAACCTGATCAGCGGCAACCGGATTAACGGCGTGGAGGCCTTCGGGGGCATCGACACGGTCCAGGGCAATCTGATCGGGGAGGACCGCTCGGGTTCGGTCAGCCTGCAACCGGCCGCCGCACTCAACCCTCCCAGCGAACCCGGCGGGAGCGGTGTCGGCATCGGGGTGTCTGCCGGGAGCGACAGCGTGGTGACGGTGGGTGGGACGTCCCAGGCCGACCGCAACGTGATCGGGGGCTTCGGCAACGTGGGGGTGTTCGGCGCCACGACGGTGGAGAACGACGAGGTGGGCACCAACCCGGCGGGCACCGCAGCCATCGCCAACGGGGACGGGACCAACACGGTCGGCAGCGTCACCGACAGCCTGATCAGCGGCAACAGCGGCATCGGGCTGGATGTCACCCAGACGGTCACCGGTGACCGCATCGGTACGTCCGCGGACGGGCAGTCGGCCCTGCCCAACGCCGTCGGGGTCGTGAGTGCCGGACAGGTCGGCGGGGACCGCCCGGCGGGGTCCACGGCCTGCACGGGCCCGTGCAACCTGATCTCGGGCAATCTGGGACCGGCGGTGAGCTTGGCTCAAACCGTGGTGGGGAACTTCATCGGCACCAACTTGTCGGGCACGGCGGCGATCCCCAACGGCACGACCGGCCCCCAGGGGGAAGCCGTCTCCGGCGTGGCCGAACTCGGTGGATCGAGTGGCGCAGTGGCTCGGGGGGTCTGCGACCAGGCGTGCAACCTGATCTCGGGGAACAACGGGATCGGCGTGGAGTTCGGGGCCACTTCCGGAGGCACGAGCGTGCAGGGCAACCTGATCGGAACCGACATCAATCTCGGACCGCTCGGCAACCAGGGGCCCGGGGTGTTCAGCCTGGTCGGCAGCGGCGGACAGGACCTGGTCGGCGGCGGCGGTGACCTCGGGAACATCATCGCCCACAACGGCGGAGCGGCCGTGGAAGTGGGATTCCAGAGCGTGCTCCCGACCGTGGAGGGCAACGCCATGATCGGCAACGCCGGCGGCGGCATCCTCGTCGATCAGGGGTTCAGCGGGACGGTGCCCGCGAGCCCGACCATCGCCACCGCGGTGAGCTCGCCGGGTCAGTTGGCGGTGACGGGGAACGTGACCGACCTCGTCACCTCGGGCAACCGGTTCATCTCCCGGATCGACCTCTACGCCAGCGCCTCGTGCACCAGCGGTCCGCAGGGCCAGGTGCCCCTGGGCGACGTGACCATCGGCCCGATCACCGACGGGTCGTTCACCATGACCACCGCGGCCGTCGCCCGGTCGCTGCCCTACGTGGTGGCCACCTCGACCGAGTCCGGTGCCACCTCGCCGTTCTCCTCGTGCTTCCCCATCTCGACCGCCTCGGCCACGAGTCTTCAGGCCGGCCAGCAGGTCACGGTGCAGGCGCCCGGGTTCACGCCCGGCGAGCAGGTGAGCGTGACCCTCCACTCGACCCCGGTGCACCTGGAAACGGTGACCGCTGACGCCGGTGGCCAGGTGACCACGACCGTGACAATTCCTTCCGGGACCGTGCCGGGCGCCCACGAGCTGATCCTCACCGGGCTCACCTCCGGGACGGTGGTGACCATCCCGATCACGGTGACCGCGGTGGCCGGCTACGACCTGGTCGGGGGCGACGGCGGCGTGTTCTCACTCGGCAACAACTCGTTCTTCGGCTCGGCCGCCCGCGCCCACCTCAACCGCCCGGTGGTGGGGATGGCGGCCACGCCCGACGGCGGCGGGTACTGGCTGGTGGCGGCCGACGGAGGTGTCTTCTCCTACGGGGACGCCGGCTTCTACGGGTCCACAGGTGGGACCAGGTTGGCCGCCCCGGTGGTGGGCATGGCGGCCACGCCCGACGGCGGTGGGTACTGGCTGGTGGCTGCCGACGGCGGTGTCTTCTCCTACGGGGACGCGTCGTTCCACGGATCGGCCGGTGGCACCCACCTCAACAGTCCGGTGGTGGGCATGGCGGCCACACCCGACGGTGGCGGGTACTGGCTGGTGGCGGCCGACGGTGGCGTGTTCGCCTACGGCGACGCCGGCTTCTTCGGCTCGATGGGCGGGACCCACCTGGACAGCCCGGTGGTGGGTATGAGCTCCACCCCCGACGGCAAGGGCTACCGGCTGGTGGCCGCCGACGGGGGCGTGTTCGCCTTCGGGGACGCCGGCTTCTTCGGCTCGATGGGCGGGACCCACCTGGACAGCCCGGTGATGGGCATGAGCTCCACCTCCGACGGCAACGGCTACTGGCTCACCGGGGCCGACGGGGGCGTCTTCAGCTTCGGGGACGCCGCGTTCGGCGGGTCGGTCGCCGGGACACCCCTGGCCGCCCCGGTGGTGGGGATTGCCGGGCCGACGTAGGTCTGCGGTCCCGCACCCAGGGCGGGTGGGAAGCGCACAGGTGCGAGGCTGGGGCGAGCGACGGATAGGGGGCCGATCGCGCGGTGGATGGTCGGTCCCGCGGCCACCCAGGACTCCCGCCACGGACCGCTCACCGTCGTCGCGGCCGGGAACGGGTCGTTCCATTCCCTGCCCTCCTCCGGTCACGGGCTCAGCCCGATCCGATCGGCCGGATGGGTCGCCGTCCGGCTCCGGCCGGAGCCACCCGTCGCCAGGAGGGCGTCCGGATCGGCTCCGCAGTCGTTCCGCCTCCTGAGCCCAGCCGGGTGACCGAGGGTCCGAGCCTGGCGGTACGGAACTCGACCAGCCATAACCGACCGTTCCGGGCGACCCGCCCGGGCACTCGGTGAGGTGGATGACGATCTCGGAATCGACCAGCCACCGGGACGACCGTACGCACTTCGCGCTCTCCTTGCACCTCCGTCGAGGTCGGACAGGTGTGGACCCGGGCCGCAACCACGCGGACGGAACTGACCCCCGTCCTGGCTTTGGGGAGGGGACGGCGTCAGGACTATCGACTGCCACATATCGCATATCCGGGCACGTAGATCACCCGTGTAACCACCCTTCTGGGACGCGTGCACCTGTGGAACAGCATGTACAGCATGAGGAGGTGACGGTCAGTGCGTACACGAGTACCACCGAGTCACTCACCATCACGGAGGCGCGCACGCGGCTCGCCGAGGTGATCGATCACGCGCGTGCCGAACACGAGCCGGTGTATCTCACCCGACGCGGACGTCGGGAGCGGCGCGTGTCGACGTGCAGGAGACCAAGGAGCTGCCGATCCGATGGGACGAGGTCAAGGCGGACCTCGGTCTGGCAAGAGCCACCCGGTCACGCTCGCACCGACGGCGGCACGTCCGCTTCGCACGTTCGATCCGGTGGTCAGGTGCCGAATCCAGGCCGTGATCGGGCTACTGGCCGAGAATCCTCGCCCTTACCGCCGCCACTCGCCTTGTCGGTGGTGGGGGCGAGTGGCGGGTACGTACCGGTGACTATCGCGTGCTCCACGAGATCCACGAGATCCGCAAGGGTGAGCTCCTCGTTCCCGTCCTCCGGATTGCCCATCGGCGGGAGGTGTACGAGCGCGGACGCTCAGAACCACGGGGCGACACGCCAACCTGCGTCCACGACCGCCGGGTCAGGGACCACCGGGGCCCCGGCGAACCGGGCCACGTCCTACGTGTCCGGGTTCTGGTCCGGATGCAGGACCGATCTCAGATCCAGGCCGTCGATGAATGCGAAATCGGCCGGGTTGCAGGTGAACAGCGGTAGGTCGTTGGCGACCGCCACCGCGGCGATCATCGCGTCGTAGGACCGGGCACCCGTCTTGCGCCCCGCACGGTGGAGCGACGCGGCGACGCGGCCGTACGCTCGGGCCGCCGCAGCATCGAAGGGAAGGGGGTCGAAGTCGGACTCCGCCTGTTGGAGACGCAGCTGGCGGATCGCCCGCTCGCCCGGATCTGTCGCCACGAGGGGACCGACGGAGAGCTCGGCGAGCGTGATAGCCGTGATGAGAGGTTCAGGTGGGAGGGACCCGGGATCGTCGATCCGCTCGAGCAGCACCACCGTGCTGGTGTCGAGGATCCCTCGGGGTGGCGAGCTCACAGTGAGGAATCGATCACGGCGTCGATGTCTCGACGGAGGGATTCCGGGTCCATCGCCGGCAGCGGCGACCACCGTTCGATGAGCACGTCGACCGAGAGCGGCTCACGGTCGAGGGGCACCAGGAGCGCGACCGGCCTACCGTCCCGGGTCACGGTCATTCGTTCGCCATGGGCGACACGGTCGACCATGTCCCCACCGTGGTTGCGCAGTTCACGGATCGAGACCTCACTCATGTGGCAAGTGTATCACGCGTGATACAACCCCGGGGTATGGGCTCCACTTGCCCCGGGTCGATCTGCCCCGGTGCGCTCGGAACGCACCTCCCACCGAGGACACGGACGGGCACTCCGACGGATCGGCGACGTATCGGTCGCGCCGGACGGTCGGACCCCCGCCGGACACCTGCTGGAGCAGGGCGGTCCGGCCGGACCCGGCGAGAGGGTGGCCACCACGAGCTGGTGGCGATGGCGCACTCGGACGACCTCGTGGAGGCCCACGCGGCCGAGCGGTGCCGAGTCGGAAGTGATGGTGCCGGTGGCTCCGGCGACGGCCCGCCGGCCCCGACTCAGTCCGGTGAACCGGAACGCCCGCCACGCAGCGTGCCCAACGTCACGTCCCGTGGTCAGGCGTGACCCGGCTAGCGCCTCGCTAGCGCCTCCTGAAGATACTGGGAGGCACATGGGCCGAAACCCGGCCGTGTCCACGAGACGACAGAGGTGCGACCAGTGACCCATGGCCACGACCACGGCTCCCGACGGACACACACCGTCCTGACCGCGCTGTGTGGTGTCGCGCTGGTCCTCGGGCTCCTCGTCGGCGTTCCGTTCGTACCCCGGTCCGTCAGCGGCGTCGGAGTGGCGGCGGCGGCGACACCGTGCACCGTCACGGCAACCAACTCGAACACGGGCGCCGTCCCAATCGGGGCCGATTCGTGCGCGAACAGCGGGAGCGGCACCATCACGACATCCTTCACGTTCGCCCAGGCGATCTGCCCCGGAGACACCAGCGGCGACGGGACCTGTGCGATGGCCGCAAACATCGCTGCCGGCAATCTCACGCCCAACGCCGCGTTCGGCCCGTCCACCGCGAGCGTCAGCTGCAACTTCGCCAACGCCCCGGGCCCCTACGCCTACACGGCATCCCTGCTGCCACCGACCTTCACCTGCACGGTGCAGCTCGACCCCACTGAACAGTTCAGCGGACTCCAGATCGGGGTGGGCACCGGGTCGGCGGGCTACTACACCTACGACTTCGCCTCGGGGACGGCATCGACCGGCCCGCC
>Ga0080006_1260310_pt1 | contig 95548 bp, 81 predicted proteins | sample RS3BMetagenome_FD_69209 | JGI IMG/M metagenome (GOLD analysis project Ga0080006, IMG submission 69209) | Ferric oxide microbial mat and aquatic microbial communities from Rainbow Spring, Yellowstone National Park, USA - RS3B (SPADES... ... | reverse complement strand
AAGCCGTGGCTCGCGAACTCCAGCTCCGCTGCAGCGATGAGCGCCGTGCGGAGCTTCGCCGGAGATTGTCGGGTCCTGACGGGAGCGAGGGTGGTTGGACGCGCCATATCGAGTGATACTAATCTCATTATCGACCGATAACAAAGGAGTCACATGTTCCGTCTCATCAGCACGGCAGGTCGGGCCGCTCTGGATGCCGGGGGCCGGGCATTCGACCTTGCGGAGCTCTCCGGGGATGAACGCCTGGCCGACCCGATGGTCGCCATCGCGCGATTCGACGAGTTGCACGCATGGAGCGCGGGGACCAGCAGCGCCTCACTTCTCGGAAACAGTGTCGACCTCACACTCGACGCACCAGTTCCTCGTCCACGCCAGGTCTTTGCCATCGGGCTCAACTATGCCGACCACGCCGAGGAGAGCGGCATGGAACGGCCACCCGCTCCTCTCACCTTCACCAAGTTCCCGAGCTCGATCGCCGCTCCTCATGCGGACATCCCACTGTCGGGGGCGATGGTCGACTGGGAGGTGGAGGTCGTCGCCGTCATCGGCAGACAAGCAAGTCATGTCGCCATCGAGGACGCTTGGTCGGTGGTTGCCGGCCTCACACTGGGCCAGGACATCTCCGACCGCCTGGTCCAGTTGACGGGCACTCCGCCGCAGTTCTCGCTCGGCAAGAGCTTCTCCGGCTACTCGCCGATTGGGCCCGCCGTTGTGTCGGTCGACGGGTTGACGCACCCCGATGACCTGCGGCTCACCTGCGACATCAGCGGCCAACGCATGCAGGACGGCCGAAGCAGCCAGATGCTCTTCTCGATCCCCCAGCTGGTTGCCTACCTTTCGTCGATCTGTGTGCTCGAACCCGGTGACCTCATCTTCACCGGCACCCCGTCCGGCGTCGGCATGGGCCGGAACCGCTACCTTGTGGATGGCGACGTGATCGTCTCGGAGGTTCCGGAGATCGGGCGGCTCGAGAATCACTGCGTACCCGGTCGTCCGGCGGTGTCGCTATGACCCTCCACCGCCTCCTGGGCTTCACGACCGCAGTCCCCGACCCCGAGGCACTGGTCGCCTTCTACGGTGAACTTCGACTCGCAGGGAGCCCCGCGACGGGGTTCACCGGAAGTGACGGCGGTGCTGCGGTCCTCGTGGAGGAGGGCGACTTCCGCCGGCTCGTCCGGGTCGAGTTCGGCTGCGACGAGTCCGAGGACCTCGACGCGACGGCCCGCCGACTGGTCGACGGGGGCGCCTCCCCCGTCGTGGGTGATGGAGAACTCCAGGTGGTGGACCCGGCCAGTCGGGTCGAGTTCGTGATGCGGAGGGCCGCCCCCGCCCCCGTGTCCGCCCCTGCCGCCCTGGTCGTGCCCAACGCCCCCGGCACCACGGTCCGGGTGGACGAGCGGGCCCCAGCCGTCTTCGGCGGGCCCCGGGCACCGCGCCGCCTGGGCCACCTCGTGATCGGCACCCCTGCCCTCAGCGGCACCCAGGGCCTATTGGTCCAAGGGCTTGGGCTCAAGGTGAGCGACGAGATCGAGGGGGTCGCGTCCTTCCTCAGGTGCTCGCCGGACCACCACAACGTGGCGCTGGTCGAATCACCGGTCCCCTTGCTGCAGCACTACTCCTGGGAGTGCGACGACATCGACCACGTCGGCCACACCGCGTCCGCATTGCTACGCCCGGACCCGTCCCGGCACACCTGGGGGTTGGGTCGGCACTTCGCCGGTTCGAACTTCTACTGGTACCTGCGGGATCCGACCGGCTCCTATCTCGAGCTCTACTCGGACCTTGACCAGATCTTGGACGACGAGGCGTGGGAGCAGCGGGGGCGAACCCTGTTCGACCTCCAGCACGTGGCAAACTCGTGGGGGCCCGATCTCCCGCTCGAATTCATCGTGCCGCCCGATCTCGACGAACTCCGATCCGCGTGGGTCGATCGGTGAGCGCGACCGTGCCCGATCGCGTGGATGCGGTCGTGGTCGGCGCAGGACCGGTCGGTTGCGCGCTCGCCCTGCTGCTCGGGGCAAGGGGTCGCAGCGTTCTCGTGGTGGAACGCCATGTCGGTCCGTACCCGTTGCCACGCGCCGTGCACTTCGACGACGAGGCGGCACGGATCCTCCAGGCCTGCAGCCTCGGTCCGGACCTGCCCGGGCTGTCCGAGCCGGCCACGACCTACGAGTGGCGCAACGGCGACGGCGTGCCACTCCTCCGCTTCGAGACCTCAACAGAGGGTCGCCAGGGGTGGCCGTCGGCCAACATGTTCAACCAGCCCGATCTCGAGGCCCGTCTCCTCGACCGGGTGGAGACCACCGAAGGCCTCTCCCTCCTCTGGGGCCACACCGTCGTCGACGCCGGTCAGCATGGCGACGGTGCCTGGGTCGAGATCGAGCCGGCAGGTGGCGGTACCCGTCAGCGGGTCAGCGGGTCCTACGTCGTCGGCTGTGACGGTGCCAACAGCACCATCCGGGACCTACTCGGAGTCGACTTGGACGACCGGGGCTTCTACTTCGACTGGCTGGTGGTGGACGTCGCCCTCCACGAGCCGCGGGTCTTCGATCCCCCCAACCTCCAGGTGTGCGATCCTTCTCGGCCCACCACGGTGGTGTCCGGAGGCCCGGGTCGCCGGCGTTGGGAGTTCATGTGCCTGCCCGGGGAGACCCTCGAGACGCTCGACGAACAAGCCGCCGCGTGGGCGTTCCTCGAGCCTTGGGACGTCCATCCCAGCAATGCCACCATGGTCCGCCATGCCGGATACCGGTTCCGCGCCCGTTGGGCGACCAGATGGCACGACGGCCGAATCTTCCTTGCCGGCGACGCCGCGCATCAGACGCCCCCCTTCGCCGGTCAGGGCATGTGCGCCGGGCTGCGCGACGCCGCAAACTTGGCCTGGAAGCTCGACTACGCGCTGGGTCACCCCCACGCGACGGCACTTCTCGACACCTACGACAACGAGCGCATCCCCCAGGCCGCCGCGGTGATCGAGGTGGCCACCGAGCTCGGGCGGGTGATCTGCATCCCGGACGAGGAGGAAGCGCGCGCCCGGGACGACCAGATGGCGCCGCTCGTCCCACCGGGCGGCAGCACGCCGGCGCCGCCGATGCCCGCCATCTCCGACGGAATTCTCACCGACTCGGCCGGCGCTGGCGAGCTCTTCATCCAGGCCACCGTCCGTGTCGGTGACGCAGTGGGGCGACTCGACGATGTCGTCGGCGCGGGGTGGCACCTGGTGACCTCCGGCGATCCGAGGGAGCTCGACGGCGAACTGGCCACCTGGTTCGAGTCGGTCGGGGGCCGGAGTGTCGCCATCGGCACGACGGTCGAGGACATCGAGGGGCGTTACGGCCAATGGTTCGTCGACCACGGGGTCACCGCCGTCCTCGAGCGTCCGGACTTCGCCATCTACGGGACCGCTGCCACCCACGGCGAGGTCGGTGCGCTGGTCAGCCGGCTCAGGAATCAACTCGAGGCATCGCAGGACGCGGGCTGTTCAGCGATTGCCGGACACCTGCTCTGACCGTGTCGTCGCATGATCAGGATGCGTGATCGACTCGTTCCATTTGCCGCCACCCGACGGAGGTCAGGTTGACCCGCTACGGGGACAGTTCGACCAGACCGATGGGTAGGGTCTCGCGCTGCATGTGCGGTCGTAGCTCCACGCTGACACCGCCGTAGGCTCGACAAGGGTTGACCCGGTCAAGGCCCCGGTCGGTTGGAGGTGCTGGACAATATGGGGACCTCAGTCCGCGATTCCTGAGGCAACCACCCAGATCCTGTCCTGCTAAATGTCCTACGAACAGCGCCGATAGCTGTCGTCGGACACCTTCCCGGTAACCTATCGTCGCAGGTCAGAACGTTGTGAGCCGTCTGATGTCTGCCATATCGTAGCCTTGGGACGAACTGATAATGCTGAGGTCACAAGTTCGATTCTTGTTAGCCCCACTCGACAGCCTCCTGATGGACGAGCCCGACGGTCAGTCGGTAGACGGCTTTTCCGTGGGTCCGCACGATTGGGGTCGAAGGTGGCCTGGACGGCCGGCTCGAGGCGACCGAACGGGCCTGGGTCGAGGAGGTCTGGCCATTCTCCGACGTCAGGTACCCCGGACGTGATGGCTTCGAGAACCCCGGGACCGACCGGACGGCGAGCCTTCCGGCGTCCTGGGAACGGACCACGTCGGTCGTCACCGCCGCCGGTTCCTGGTGGCGGCACCATCTCCGTACTCAGAGGGCGGCGGACAGCGAAGATCCCGACGCCGCGTTGGCTAACGTCGACGGGAACGGTGGCACGGTGTCGCCGCCGGGGGAGAAGGTGAGGTGGGAGCGATGCCGACGGGATCGTCATCCGGCGCGTCCATGAGCACCGGGGTGCAGAGTCCCGCGGACCCGGCGACGCCCGACGCCCCCGTCGGTGGATCACCAGCGCTCCGGGGGCCGGCACCGCATCGGGACGACGAGTTCCATCCCCCCGCCACCTCCGACCCGTTCTGGACGGAGACCTGCTGGTTCACCTTCACCGTGCCCGAGCGTCGCCTGTCGGGTCAGTTCTACCCGTTCTTCCGCCCCAACCAGGGAGTGGTCTCGGCCGCCGCCTATTTCTGGGACGACACCGGCACGACGCCGGCCGACATCCTCCACGCCCGGCACTTCTGGCATCTGCCCATCCCCGACCAGCCTCTGTCGGACATCCACCTGGGCAACGGGATGACCTATCGTTGCGACGAGCCCCTCCAGCGCTACCAGCTGAGCTATCGGGACCCGGATGCCGACCCGGACGTCGGGCCCGGCGGACACCAGGGGCTCGTCGTGGACCTGACCTTCACCGGCATCGCCCCTCCGAACTACCTGGGTGAGTCCCACCTCGACCAGCCCGGCCGGTACCGGGGCACGATCGTGCTCGACGGGGAGTCGATCGCGGTCGACTCGTTCGGCTTCCGCGACCGCTCGTGGGGATCCCGCTCGCAGTTCGGCCGCGGCATCCACGGCACACCCGCTCGCAACGGGGGCTACAGCTACGCCACCGCGTCGGAGCACGACGCCTTTCACGCCATCACCATGGACTTCGGGATGGGCGGCGTGGCCATCCATGGCTATGTTCTGCGGGACGGGACCTGGGCCAAGGTCGCCTCGGGTGGCCGGCGGGTGCTCGAGCGGGACCCGGTGAGTGCGTACCCGACGGCGGTGGCCATCGACCTCCGGGACGAACTCGGGCGTGACCTGCATGCCGAGGGGCGGTGCCTCAACGGCCTCGGCCTCTTCCTCAACCCCAACCTGTACTCGGTCAACTGCCTGACCGAGTGGGCCTTCGACGGGATGACCGCCTACGGCGAGGACCACGACAACTGGAGCGCCGTCGGCATCCAGGAGTTCCGCCGGTCCCGACGTGGGCCGACGGGGGTGTCGCCGCCTGTCCCCTAGGCGTGTTGTCCAGGTTGGTTGGTCGCACTCATCGTCGGACGGGGGCGCCACACACGGGGCCGGTGGACGCTGGCTTCCGACGAGAGACGGTCGTCGTCATCCACCCCGATCCGGTACGGCGCGTCCCACGCCCACGTCGGTGCGTGGCTGCGCCGACACCGGCGTCGCCCGGAATCCGTCCTCCGCGTCCCCCGGATGAACGACCAGACCTCCGGAGAGCGCCACCAGGAGCCGGCGTGGACCGGCGCTACCGCCCGGCGCGACTGGAGCTGCCGGGGGTGCGTGCGTTGCGCGCGTTCCACCGCAGTGCCCCGATGAGGTCCCGGGCCCGCTCCGCCGGCGTGTAGTCCTGCTGGAGCTTGGCCGACTCGAGGGCGGCGGCCAGGTCGTTCCCGGACCGCAGGAGCTCGACGCTGAAGTCGCGGCGCATGGGTCCGGCCACCTCGTACCCGAACGACCGGTACCACCGGGGCATGAGCGGCTTGTACAGGCGCACCCGCTCGTGCAGACCGCTGGCGTGGGACATCGGGTTCTTGTGACGGGCCAGGATGTAGTCGGGCAGGTCGTCGCGGAACGCCTCGCGCAGCACCCATTTCTCCAATCCGTCGCGCACCTTGAGCGCGACGGGGATCCGCATGGCCAGCAGCAGGAGGTCGAGGTCGAGGAACGGCACCCGGGCCTCCACGCACCTGCCCATCGAGGTCCGGTCGACCCGCTGGAGCTCGGTGCGCGACAGCTGGCCGATCTTGTGGAGGAACAGCTGACGGGTGGTCGCCTCGTCGACGTCACGGTACATGGCGTAGCCGCCGAACAGCTCGTCGGAACCGTCGCCGGTCAGGACGACCTTGATCCCGGACCGGTGGACGGCGGCGAACACCTCCATCGATACGACGGCGTTGATGACATCGCCGTACTCGGTGGCCTCGGACACCCGCACGGCCTCGCGCACCTGGGCGGCCCGGATGTGGCGGGGGACCACCTCGACCACCTCGTGGCGCATCCCGAGGTCATGGGCGAGGCGGGTCGCGTACTCGAGGTCCTCGCTCCCCGCCGTGCCGACGGTGAAGGCGGTGCAGTCGGGGTGGAGCCGGGACACCAGCGCGGCCACGAGCGACGAGTCGAGTCCGCCGGACAGGATGATCCCCACCGGCAGGTCGGTGTCCACCCGGCGGCGCACCGACTCGGTCACCGCGGCGCGGACCGCCGCGGTGGCGTCCTCGACCCTGTCGAGGACGGGCTGGCCGGTACCGAGGTCGAGCAGGTCGACGTAGGGCCGGAACTCGGGGTCCCGGTCGGCCGACCCGGTGCCGCAGTGTCCCGGTGGCACCTCCTGGACCGGTAGCCCCAGTCCGACCAGCGCCTTGACCTCCGAGGCCACGTACAGGCGGCCCGGTGCCCGTGCCCAGTAGAGCGGCTTGATGCCCGCTGGATCCCTGGCCAGGAAGACGGTGTCGGCGGCCAGGTCGACCAGGGCCAGGGCGAACTCGCCCCGGAACTCGAGCAGGGCGTCGTCCCCCCAGGCCAGCAGGGCCTCGGCGACCACCTCGGTGTCGCCGTGGGACCGGAGGGACACCCCTTCGGCGACCAGGCGCTCGCCGAGCGCGGCGAAGTTGAAGACCTCGCCGTTGTAGCAGAGTGCGTGGTGGCCCGACGCGGGGCGCCAGGGTTGGACGGCGTGGTCCCGGTCGACGATCTTCAGCCGTGACGTGACCAGCAGTGCCCGTTCGGTGCGTTCGGTCTCGAGTGACTCCCCCCGTGGCTCGATGCTCGACGCCATCGCCTCGAACCGGCGGCGGTCGGACACGTCGAGGGACGGGCCGAGCAGGAGCGCGATGCCGCACACGTAGGGTCGGTCCCGCTCAGCCGATGCCGAGCGCGTGGTAGCGCCCGACCTCGACCGGGTTCAGGCACACGTGCCAGGCGCGTCCCTCGTCGATGACGTTCAGGACGCCACGGTCCAGGTAGTCGAGGAGCACATCGCGCAGGGCGCCGTCGGCCCCGAACCGCTCGAACCACGCCACTTCGATGTCGGCGGCCCAGCCTCGGCAGTGGGCGCTCGGGAGCAGTGCACTGAAGCCGAGGGCCTTGAGGCGCTGCTGATGCTCCACGGTCCGGGTGATGCTGGTGACCCGGATGGCTGGCGTGCCGGTCGGCGCCGCGGCCCGGACCGCCCCGGTCACTTCGTTGAGGACCCCGAGCATCGCCGGGCGGACCCGGGTGCAGCTGAGCCCCGGACCCCGGGGCTCGTGGCGGGGGAGGAGCCGCTGGACCAGGAAGTCACGGCCCCGGCGACCCCAGCCGTCGGAGGCGATGCCGAAGCTGAAGGCCACCCGGCCGCGCCGCCGCTCGTCGACCAGGTCCACCAGCTCGGTCGAGGCGGCCACGTCGGCGTCGGTGGCGAAATCGGGCTCGTCGTCCCACCACAGCAGATCGACGTTCTGGAGGAGGAGGATGCGCACCAGCCCGGCCCCCGAGGTCGCGTTCGACGCCCGCGACGGCACGAACCGGCGGAACTCCTCGACCGACTGCGCCACCAGCCGCTCCGGGCCACCCTCGAGGATGGACAGGAAGTCGAGCGAGGGCTGTCCCAACGCCTCGGCCACCACGGCCCCGACCGCCTGCGGGTCCGGATCGTCACCGAGGGCCTCGAGGGCGTCGTAGACCTCGTCGATCGAGGCTCGTCGCCGTTGGAGGAGCCGTGTCGGATCCACCTCCGAGGCGGGAAACATTGGTCCTGACGTTATCACCAGTACCTCCCGGTCACGGGCCCCGACGCCCCTCGGACGGGACCGGGGCGGGGTCGGCCGCGAGTTCGAGTGGGGGCATGTCCCGAAGGAGGCCGGCGCGGCCGGCCTCCCGTGCGTAGCCCGGTACCGCCACTGGAACGGGACGCCCACCCTGCGTGGGATCCGGGCATGACGAGGGTGACGGAGCGTGGCCCGGCGGCGCCGTCACAGGATCCCGGGGACGACCGCCTCCACCATGCTCGGGCCCGGGGTGGCGAGGGAGCGGGCCAGCTCGTCGGCGAACTGGTCGGCCGTCTCGGCCCGGGCCGCGTGCAGCCCCAGGCCGCGGGCGATCTGGACGAAGTCGAGGTCGGGCCGGCCCAGGTCGAGCATGTCGCGGGCCCGGGGACCGGGTGCCTCGGCGCCCACACGGTCGAGCTCCATGTTGAGCACGGCGTAGGAGTGGTTGTTGAGGATGACCGTGGTGACGTCGAGTCCCTCCCGGGCCATGGTCCACCAGGACTGGATCGTGTAGAGCGCGCTCCCGTCCGCCTCCAGGGCGACGACCCGACGGTCCGGGGCGGCCACCGCGGCCCCGACGGCGACCGGAAGCCCCTGGCCGATGGCCCCGCCGGTGAGGGTCAGCCAGTCGTGGGGCGGCGACCCTGCGGTGGCACCCGGGGCGAACAGCCCGGCCGTGTTGCCCTCGTCGGAGACGATGGCGCCCTCGGGAAGGAGCGCTCCGAGGGCCTGGCACACCGACTGGGCGGTCAGCGACCCGGTGGGCAGCTGCGGGACCCCGGGCTCCTGGCGCGGCGCGGCGCCGACCGCGGCGCCGACCGACGCGGACAGCGCGGACAGCGCGGCCACGAGGTCGTCACCCGGGCCCGCCACCGCGTGGACCGTGCATCCGTCGGGCACCAGGTCGCCCAGCTTGCCCGGGTAGGCGAAGAACGAGACCGGCGACTTTGCGTCGAGCAGCACCAGGTGGCGGATGCCGTCGAGGCGCATCGCCGCGAACTCGGCCAGGTAGCCCAGGCGCTCGACGGCCGGGCGCCCGGCGCCCCGCGCCAGTCGGGCCGGGAACGTCTCGCACAAGACCTCGGCCCCGGTGGCCGAGGCCAGGTCGGCGACGGCGCCGAGCAGGGGGCCCGAGCATGCACGGCCGCCGATGAAGAGTGCTGTGCGCTCGCCGGAGCGCAGTGCCGCGGCTGCCGCGTCGAGGACGCCGGCATCGGGCGCGGCCCCCGTCGTGGGGCGGATGCCGACGGCGTCCGTCACCGGGGCCACGACCCCGCCGTCGGACCACGAGACGTCGGCCGGCAGGATGAGGGTGGCGACCGAGCCGGGCGGGCCGTGGGCGGCCACCAGTGCGTCGACGGCATCGCGGCCGAGGTCGGGGGTGGACTCGGTGGTCCGCACGAACGGCGAGACGTTGCGGGCCACGGTGGCGATGTCGGACTGGAGCTGGGCGTCGTAGGGGCGGTGGGAGATGGCGTGGTCGCCCACGATGTTGAGCACCGGGCTGTGGGCCCGGCGGGCGTTGTGCAGGTTGGCCAGGCCGTTGCCGAGCCCGGGCCCGAGGTGGAGCAGCGTGGCGGCCGGCCGGCCGGCGATCCGGGCGTAGCCGTCGGCCGCACCGGTGGCCACCCCCTCGAACAGGGCCAGGACGCCGCGCATGGCGGGGACGTCGTCGAGGGCGGCGACGAAGTGCATCTCCGAGGTCCCGGGGTTCATGAAGCAGGTCTCGACCCCGTGGTCGACGAGGGTACGGATGAGCGACTGGGCTCCGTTCACGGTCGGGCTCCTGGCGTGGTGGTCGGATGGGGCGTGGGGGCGGGGTCCGTTCCGGGGGTGGTGGCGTCGGCGGCGAAGACGGTGCCCGGGTTGAGGATGCCGTGGGGGTCGAAGGCCGACTTGATCCGGCGCATGAGGTCCAGCTTGACCGGGTCCTCGAGGTCGGCGTACGAACCGAGCTTGGCCGTGCCGATCCCGTGCTCTCCCGAGACGGCACCGCCCAGGGCGACGGCGGCGGCCAGGATGTCGTGGACCAGCCGGTGGCGCACGCCGGGGTCGGGCTGGAACACCGACAGGTGCACGTTTCCGTCGCCGGCGTGCCCGCAGCCCACCACGAGCGAGCCGGTGGCCCCGGCCAGCCCGGCCACGTCGGCCAGGTACACGGGGATCGAGGCCCGGGGCACGACGGCGTCCACGATGTCGTCCGCCCCGGCCGCCTTCGACGCCCAGAACGCGTGCTCGCGCGCGGCGATGAGGTCGTGGCCGGCATGGTCCGGCAACACGTAGACGTCGAGTGCGCCGAGATCGGCCAGTTGGGCGGCGAGCGCCTCGGTGTCCTCGGCCACCCGGTCCTCGTGGTGCCCCTCGAGGACGATGACCAGGTAGGCGAGTGCCGCCTCCCGCACCTCGTCGGGGATCCCGAGGTCGATGCCGGCGTTGGCGGTGATCCCGGCCATGGAGATCATGTCGATGTACTCGACGAGGAGGGGGCCGACCCCGCTGGCCACCACGGGGGGCACGGCTCCGGCCACCTGCTCGACCGACGCGAACGGTGCGAGCAGCGTGGCCTGGTGCCCCGGACGGGGGTGGAGGCGCAGGACGGCCCGGGTGACCAGGGCGAGGGTGCCCTCGGAGCCGACGACGAGCTGGGTCAGGTCGTAGCCACTGGTGGCCTTGACGAACCGGCCGCCGGTGGTGATGACCTCGCCCGTCCCGAGGACGGCCTCGAGCCCGAGGACGTGATGCCGGGTGACCCCGTACTTGACGGCCCGCATGCCCCCGGCATTGGTGGCCACGTTGCCACCGAGGCTGGCCGACTGCTCGCCCGGGAAGACCGGGTACACCAGCCCCAGCGGGGCCAGCGCGGCGTCCAGCTCGGCGAGGGTCACCCCGGGCTCGACCACGGCGACCTGGTTGGCCACGTCGATCTCGAGGATGGCCGCCATCCGCTCGAAGGAGACTACGACGCCGCCGGGGACGGGCACCGCGGCACCCGACAGCCCGGTGCCCGAGCCACGGGCGGTGAGCGGCACACCGAGCTCCCCGGCCAGGGCGACCACGGCGGCCACCTCGGTCGTCGATCCCGGTCGCACCACCGCCGCCGGCCGCACGGGTGAGGTGCCGAGGGACTCGTCGCGGCAGAGGTCGTCGCCCACGTCGGCCCCGACGTCCACGTGGGCGGCACCGACCACGGCGGCCAACCGGTCCCCGATCATCGCCGCACCCGGTCTGCTCCCATCGACGCTCCTCCTCACGACGCTCCCGGATACGCTAACCCGCGGTGCGCCCGCACCCCTGGCCCGGCTCCACCCGCGCGGTGGCGCCCCACGAGAGGCGGTCCCGCCGATGACACCCGACGCACCCGCCGACGCCGTCGAGCCGATCCCGGTGCGCGTGGCCACCTGGAGCGAGGTGGCCGACCGCACCCCGGTGGGCGCCGAGGTCGAGGGGGTCGATCTTGTCGTGATCCGCCGCGGCGACCAGCACTCGGTGCTCTACGGCCGGTGCCTCCACAGGGGAGCCCTGCTGGCCGACGGGAGCGTCGACGGCGACAACCTCCTGTGCGGCCTGCACGGGTGGGACTACCGGATCGACACCGGTGTCAGCGCCTACAACAACGCCGAGGCGCTGACCAAGTTCTCGAGCTGGGTGGTGGACGACGGACTGTATGTGGACCGCAACGAGGTGGTGCGCTTCCTCATGCGCCACCCCCAGCCGTTCGACCCCGATGTGTACCAGGGGTACTACCGCGACCCGCACGACACCCCCGAGGAGCCGTTCGTCCACAGCATCCAGGAGCTGGCCGCCCACGGGCTGACCCGGACCGGCCACCACGGCCCGGTGTCGGCCATGGGGGTCTCCCGCGAGGAGCTGCCCACCTGGGACCGCATCCAGTTCGTGACCGCACAGCTGAGCCGGCTCCCGCTGCTCGACGACGAGCCGGTCGCCACCGAGGTGTGCATCGGGCCGAACGCCGACCGGCCACTGTGGCTGGACATTCCGGTCTTCGTGTCCGACATGAGCTTCGGTGCCCTGTCGCTCGAGGCGAAGACGGCGCTGTCCCGGGGTGCCGAGCTGGCCGGCACGGGCATCTGCTCGGGGGAGGGGGGCATGCTCCCCGAGGAGCAGGCGGCCAACAGCCGCTACCTCTACGAGCTGGCGTCGGCCCGCTTCGGCTGGTCGTTCGACGTGCTGGCCAAGGTGCAGGCCTTCCACTTCAAGGGCGGCCAGGGGGCGAAGACGGGCACGGGCGGCCACCTGCCGGGGGACAAGGTGACCGGCCGGATCGCCCAGGTGCGGGGCCTGGCCGAGGGGACGCCGGCCGTGTCGCCCTCGCGCTTCCCGGACTGGGGGTCGCTGGACGACTACCGGCGATTCGCCGACGAGGTCCGCGAGCGGTCCGGCGGCATCCCGGTCGGCTACAAGATGAGCGCCCAGCACATCGAGCAGGACATCGACGCCGCCCTGGCCGTGGGGGTGGACTACCTGATCCTGGACGGACGGGGCGGGGGCACGGGTGCGGCCCCGCTGATCTTCCGGGACAACATCTCGGTGCCCACCGTGCCGGCACTGGCCCGGGCCCGGCACCACCTGGACCGGCTGAACCGCCACGACATCACACTGGTCGCCACCGGTGGGATCCGCACCCCGGCCGACATGGCCAAGGCCCTGGCCCTGGGGGCCGATGCGGTGGCCGTGGCCAACTCGGCCATCCAGGCCATCGGGTGCCTGGGAATGCGGGCCTGTCACACCAACAACTGCCCGGTCGGCATCGCCACCCAGCAGCCCCACCTGCGGGCCCGCCTGCCTGTCGACGAGGCGGCCGAGCGCCTCAACCGCTTTCTGCGCTCGTCGGTCGAGCTCATGCAGGTGCTGGCCCGGGCCTGCGGGCACCGGAGGCTGTCGGACTTCAGCATCGACGACCTGACCACCTTCGACCGGGACATGGCCCACCTGACCGGGATCGACTACGGCGGGGTGGCGGGCCGGTGAGCGCCGAGGAGGAGGTCGGTGGCGGGGCCGGACTGCCCCCCGGAGTGCCCGAGGGCGCCGAATGGGTGCGCGTGGCCGACCTCGACGACCTGGAGGAGGGTCGGGTGCGGACCGCGCTGGCCGGTGACCGCACCATCGCCCTGACCCGGTGCCGGGGCCGGTACGGCGCACTCGAGAACCACTGCCCACATCAGGGAGGCCCCCTGGGCGAGGGTTCGATCGAGAAGGGCCTGCTGCGCTGCCCGTGGCACGGCTACGACTACGACCCCCTGACCGGACTGCCCCCGGCCGGTTTCAGCGACGCGCCCGCCGCCTACGCGGTCGAGGAGCGCGACGACGGGGTCTGGGTGGCCGTGCCGCCCCGCCCGGCCCACGAGCGCACGGTGTCGGACCTGATGGTGGAGACGCTCGTGGCCTGGGGCGTCACCCATGTGTTCGGCATGGTGGGACACTCCAACCTGGGCTTCGCCGATGCCATGCGCCGGGCCGAGTCGCGGGGCGAGCTCACCTACATCGGGATCCGCCACGAGGGGGCGGCCGCCTTTGCCGCCTCCGCCTACGGCAAGCTGACCGGCCGACCGGCGGCGTGCTTCGCCATCGCCGGGCCGGGCTCGACCAACCTGCTCACCGGTCTGTACGACGCCAAGGTCGACCGTGCGCCCGTGGTCGCCATCTCGGGGCAGGTGCCGTCCAAGGTGCTCGGGAGGGGTGCCTTCCAGGACCTCGACCTGCCCAAGGTGTTCAGCGACGTGGCGGACTACTCGGCCACCGTCCTGCACGGCTCCGACCACGCCGAACTGGTGGCGCTGGCGTGCAAGACGGCCCTGGTCGATCGCGGCGTGGGCCACCTGGTGCTGCCCGACGAGGTCCAGGTGCGGCCGGCAGGGGACCGCCCGCCCGCCCGTCCCGCCGGCCGGGTGGCCGACCGGACCTCGCCGCCGCCGGCCGACGCCCTGGCCCGGGCGGCCGCCGTCATCGACGGGGCCCGCCGGCCGGTGGTCGTGGTCGGCCACGGCGCCCGCTTCGACATGGACGACGTCCTGGCGCTGGCCGATGACCTCGGCGCCCCTGTGCTGACCACCTTCAAGGCGAAGGGCCAGGTCTCGGACCACCATCCCCTGGGCTGTGGCGTCCTCGGCCGCAGCGGGACCCCGGTGGCGTCGTGGATGATGAACGAGTCGGACCTGCTGGTCGTGTTCGGGGCGTCGTTCTCCAACCACACCGGCATCGCCCCGTACAAGCCGATCGTCCAGATCGACTTCGACCCCATGGCGCTCGGCCGGTTCCACCCGGTGACGGTGCCGGTACTCGGCCACGTCGGCGTGACGGCGCGGGCCCTGCGCACGGCGCTCGCACCCGCGCCCGACCGGGTCGACCAACGTGGCGACGTCGCCGGGCGGTGGGCCATCTGGCGGGAGGAGAAGCGCCGACGGCTGGCCGACGACCGGGGCCGGGGAGTGAGTGCGGCGGCGGTGTTCGATTCCATGACCCGCCTGGTGCCGGTCGATGCGGTGCTCGCCGTCGACGTGGGGAACAACGCGTACTCGTTCGGCCGCTACTTCGAGTGCGACCGGCAGTCGGTCCTGATGTCGGGCTACCTCGGCTCCATCGGGTTCGGGTTCCCGGCGGCCATGGGGGCGTGGGCGGCGGCGCCGGAGCGGCCCGTCGTGGCCGTGACCGGCGACGGCGGGTTCGGGCAGTACCTCGCCGAGTTCACCACCGCCGTCAAGTACGGGATGCCGATCACCCACGTGCTCCTCGACAACAGCGAGCTCGGCAAGATCGCCAAGGAGCAGCGGGCCGCCGACATGGACGTCTGGCAGGTGTCGCTGCGGAACCCGGACTTCGCCGCCTTCGCGGAGCTGTGTGGCGGCAGGGGGATCCAGGTGACGCGACGCGACCAGCTCGACGACGCCCTGGCCGAGGGCCTGGCGCACGACGGGCCCGCCCTGGTGCACGTGGTCAGCGACGTGGACCTGGTGTGACGCCCCCGGGTCGCGGGCCCGAATGGGAGTCGCCGACCGCGCTCGGTAGTCTGTCCGGGTGCCCTCGACGACCGCGATGCCCGGCGCACACCATCTCGGGCCGAGCCTGCACAACGTCCTGACCCGGTGGGACACCAGCCCGTTCGCGCTGGTCGTCCTGGCCGCCGTGCTGGTGGTCGGGGCGTGGTACGTGCAGTCCGTCTGGGCGCTGTCGGCCCGGGACCGCTCGTGGAGCGGGCTGCGCACGACGTCGTTCCTCACCGGCCTGGTCCTGGTGGACCTGGCGCTCCAGTCGCCCGTGGCCACCTTCACCATGGGCTACTTCGAGGCCCACATGATCCAGCACCTGCTGCTGATGGTCACCGCCCCGCCCCTGCTGGCGCTCGGTGCGCCGATGACCCTGGCCCTGCAGACCTCCGGTCGACGCACCAAGGTCCGGCTGCTGCGGGTGCTCAACTCGCGGGCCTTCCGGTGGTGGAGCCACCCGCTGCCGACCGCCGCCGTCTACTACCTCGCCATGTTCGCCTTCTTCCTCACCTCGGCGGTGGAGGTGGCCATGGATCACATGTGGCTGATGGACGTGGTGAACATCGCCTTCCTGGTGGCGTCGATGCACTTCTGGTGGCCCATCGTCGGCGCCGACCCCATTCCACACTGGCCGATGGGCCACGGGATGAAGATGGTCGCCCTGCTGATCGGCGTGCCCATCGAGTCGTTCCTTGCCCTGGCCCTGCTGAGCACGACCCGCCCGGTCGCCACCATGTACTCGTTGCCGTCGACCCATGCCGGCGCCGCCATCCTGTGGGTGGGAGCGGAGGCGTTCACCTTCCTGGCGCTCATTCCGGTGTTCGTGCAGTGGCTGCGGGTCGAGGGCCGTCGCACGGCCCGCATCGACGCCGAGCTCGACGCTGCCTATGCCGCCGCCGGCACGGACCTCACCCCGGTCGGCCCGGACGGCACGGTGGCCGACGCACGCGGCTGAAGTCGGCGCCGACCGCCCCCGACCGGCGGACGGTCCTCAGGTGGTGGGGGTGAAGGTGTACGTGAAGGGAGCGGCCTTGGGCGCGTCGCTGAAGGCGCTCCTGCCCTTGACGGTGACGCCCACCAGCACGGCCGACGAACCGATCTCGACGGTCATGGTCCCCACTGCCGGGAAGGTCAGGACCTTGGCCGCCTGCTGGACGCCGCTGACCAACGGCACCGGCGACGAGGAGCTGGTCACCTGGACCCAGCACGGACCGGAGGTGGCGACCACCACGGTGAACTTCGTGGTGGCGACGGTGTAGTCGGCGCTCGACGACGTCGACCCCGCGGGCTGGACGGGGAACAGCTGGTGGCTGGCGGGAGTGGTTGTGCTCGTCGACGAACCGTTCGGGCCGCCGGCGGCGGCCGACCCCGCCGGCGCGACCCGCAGGATGTGGGCATCGGCCAGCACCTTCGGCCGGGCCACCATCAGGATGCTCCCGGCGATCACGGCCAGCACGAGCGCGGCGGCGATCCAGGTGGCGACCTTGAGAAGCGTGGGGGCGCGCATGCGCCGACGCGCCCTGGCGACCTGGCGGCGGCCCATGCGCAGGTCGGCGCGGGGCACGACGGGGAAGGTGCCGGTGGGGGGGCCCACCGACACCGAGTAGCCGTAGGTGCCCGACGTGCCGGCAGCCGAGGTGACACGACCGCCCACCTGGGGGACCTCGCCCGTCTCGGTGAAGGCCCGCAAGTGGTCCGGCCCGGAGGTGACGGCCGCCACCACACTGGTGACCGCCGCCGCCGACCGGGTGACCGGGGCCTCGGCACGCTCGGCCCGGAAGTCGCTGGTCAGTGTGTCCTCGTCGAGTCCCAGGAACGTGGCGTACCGACGCAGCGAGGACACGGCCAGCGCCTCGTCGGGAAGTGCGGCCATGTCCCCCGACTCCAGGGCCTCGATCTGGGTGATCGGGCGGCCCAGGCGGTCGTGGACGGCCAGGAGGTCGAGGCCGCGCTCCTCCCTGGCGTGACGGAGCCGGTCGCCGACGGTCGGGGGCCCGGGAGCCAGGTCGCCGTCTTGACCGTCGTCGCCACGGCGGGTCGCTCCGCCTCGCGGTCGGATCACGTGGAGGTTCCTGACATGTGCGTCTTGCCAGAGTACCTGTCACGGTGCGCGCGCCGGCAGACGCCCCGGGACCGCACGGTGGTCGCTGCCGGCGGAGGAATGTTGCGTGTGCAAGTAGTGTTGTTGGGCGCGCGGGGAACGGAGGTACCGGACCAGCGGCGCCCCCCCCTCCGAACGACAGGAGCAGGACGATGCCGGCAGTGACCGTGGATGACGTACTCAGCCTTCCCCGGGTGGCGCCACCCGACCCGACGACGTCGGTCGGCAGGCCGGTGCTCGGCGTGACGACGGCACCCGGCGGCTTCGAGGGTGAGGGGTTCCCGGTCCGACGGGCCTTCGCCGGGGTGGGCCAGGCTGCGCTCGACCCCTTCATCCACATGGACCAGATGGGTGAGGTGGAGTACGCCCCGGGCGAGGCCAAGGGGACTCCCTGGCACCCGCACCGGGGGTTCGAGACCGTGACCTACATGATCGACGGCACGTTCCGGCACATGGACACCATCGGCGGCGGGGGGCTGATCACCAACGGCGACACCCAGTGGATGACCGCCGGGGCCGGCATCCTCCACATCGAGGCGCCACCATCGGAACTGGTGGCGACCGGCGGCCTGTTCCACGGGATCCAGCTGTGGGTCAACCTGCCCCGCGCCGACAAGATGATCGCCCCCGCCTACCAGGACATCGCGGCCGGCAAGGTAACCCTCCTGACGACTCCGGACGGCGGTGCGCTCCTGCGCCTCGTCGCCGGGGGACTCGACGGCCGTACCGGTCCCGGCTCGACCCACTCGCCGATGGCCATGGTCCACGCCACCGTGGCCCAGGGGGCGTCGGTCACGCTGCCCTGGGACCCGACCTTCAACGCGCTGGCCTACGTGCTCTCGGGCGAGGGGAGCGTGGGCGAGGAGCGGCGTCCGGTTCGTGCCGGGCAGCTGGCGGTGTTCGGTCCGGGCGGGTCGCTCACCGTCGCGGCCTCCGACACTCCTTCGGCCCGGACGCCCGAGCTCGAGGTGCTGGTACTGGGCGGACGCCCGATCGGTGAGCCGGTCTTCGCCTACGGCCCGTTCGTGATGAGCACCAAGGACGAGGTGGCCCGGGCGTTCGAGGACTTCCAGGCCGGGAAGATGGGGCGGGTGCCGGACCACTACACGGGCTTCTGACCCACGCGCCACCCGGCCCTCCGGCTCCGCCTCAGGCCAGGACGACCTCACCGGACACCCCTCCGACGTCGGCCAGGTCCGCCTTCGTGGCGTTCACCAGGAACAGTGCAGACAGGGCGGCCACCGTCAGGAACCCGGCACCCACCAGGAAGCCGACCGAGTAGCCGTGGACCTGGGCGGCCACCACGTTCGACCGGGTGTGGGCGTGGGTGGCGATGTAGGTGACGGTCGCCGAGGCCGCCAACGTGTTGAGCAGTGCCGTCCCGAGCGAGCCACCGATCTGCTGGGACGTGTTGAGGGTGGCACTGGCCACGCCGGCGTCGTGGGGGTCGACCCGGTACAGCGCAGTGCTGCTCATCGGCACGAAGGCCGTGCCCATGCCGAGGCTGATCAGCAGCTCGGCCGGCAGGACGTGGGCCAGGTAGCTGGTCGACGGGGTGATCCGGCTCAGCCACAGGAGGCCGAGGGCGGCGGCGCTGAACCCGCCGACCATCATGAACCGGGGCCCGAACCGGGGCAGCAGCTTGGACGCCACGCCGGCGGCCACGATGATCCCCAGCGAGAAGGGCAGGAAGGCGAAGCCTGCCTTCAGGGCCGAGTAGCCGAGGACGGACTGGAAGTAGTACGTCAGGAAGAGGAACATGCCGAGCAGGCCCGAGCCGACCATGAGCGCCGACAGGTAGGAGCCGCCCCGGTTGCGGTCGAGCAGGATCCGCATCGGCAGCAGCGGGTTGGCCGACTTCACCTCGATGACCACGAACGCCACCAGCAGCACCACGGCGATCCCCAGGAAGGTCAGGGTGTTGGTCGATGTCCAGCCGTCCTGGGCGGCCAGGGTGAAGCCGTAGACGAGCGAGACCAGCCCGCCGGTGACCGTGGCCGTGCCGGGGATGTCGTAGCTGGTGTTGCCGTGGGCGCGGCTCTCGCGCACGATCGGTAGCGCGGCCAGGGCGGTAACCACGGCGATGGGCACGTTGACGAACAGGCACCAGCGCCACGACGCGTACTGGGTGAGGATCCCGCCCATGATCAGGCCGATGGCCGCCCCACCGCCGGCGATGGCGCCGTAGACGCCGAACGCGGTGGACCGCTCCCTCACCTCGGTGAAGGTCACCGTGATCAGCGACAGCGCGGCCGGGGCCAGCAGGGCGCCGAACGCGCCCTGGAGGGCTCGGGCGCCGAAGAGCATGGGCGCGTTGACGGCGAGGCCGCCGAGGGCCGACGCCCCGGCGAACCCGAGCAGGCCGATGATGAAGATGCGCTTGCGCCCGGCGTAGTCGGCGATCCGGCCCCCCAGGAGGAGGAGGCTTCCGAACGACAGCGTGTAGGCGGTCACCATCCACTGCCGGTCGGCATTGGTGATGTGCAGGGCCTTCTGGGCGGACGGGAGGGCGATGTTCACGATGGACGAGTCGAGGATGACCATCAGCTGGGCCACGGCGATGACGGCCAGGGCCAGCCAGCGCTTCGGGTCGGGCTCCTCGTGGGTGGGCGGTGGTGCGTGGGTGACGGTGTCGACGGTGTCGGACATGGGGCTCCTCGGTGACGGGTGGGATGGGGATCCGGGTGGGGGGACTGCCGTGAGAGGTACTGCGGGTACGACGGGTGGTGCGGGGTGAATGCCGTGAGCGGCACTACGGGTGGTGCGGGGGACTCCTGTGATCTGGCAGCGGGTGGTGGGCGGGATCGGTGCCGAGCAGGGGGAGGACGACGTCGTCCACCAGGTGGGCGGTGAACGCCTCGTCCAGCGGTTCGCCGCGGAAGACCAGGCGGGCCATCACCACCGCGGGCGCCACCTCGTTGACCAGGGTGCCGGTCGTGCCGGTGGGGAGCTCGCCCCGGGCGACGGCACGGGCGATCACCACGTCGACGGGACCGTCGCCGTCCAGGACCTTCTCCTGCATGAGCCCGGACAGCTCCGGATCGGTGCGCATGGCCGACATGACGCCGGCGACCAGCGCCTCGTCGCCGTCGAGCGACAGGCACATGGCACCCAGCGCCTCGAGCAGGTCCTGGCGGAGGGAGCCGGTGTCGGGCACCGGATGGCCCCCCTGCTTACGGCGCCTGATCGCCTCGGCCACGACCTGGGCCTTGCCCGACCACCGCCGGTAGATGGTCGCCTTGCTGGCATGGGCACGCTCGGCCAGCGCGTCCATGCTCAGCCGGTCGTACCCGACCTCCATGACCAGTTCCAGGGCGGCGTCGAGGATCGCCTGCTCGCGCGCCTCGGCCCGAGGCCCCGACGGCCTTCGGCCCCGGCCGGCTCCTTCCTCGATCTCCTCGGCGACTGCAGTCACGGCACAACCCTCATTGCTCAGAACGAAACCGTTTCGTTCTGTTCAGAGTAGGGATGACCGGCGCGCCTTCGTACGCGTTTCGGGAAATTCGCCTCTGGCCTGGAAGTTCGCCGTCAGGACCCGGCCGGGCAGGCCCGGGGGTCCCAGGGCTGCAGCGGGGTGATGGCCGCCGTCGGCGCCTGGAAGGCACCGCTCGACGGGTTGGTCGTGGCCGTGCTCGAGGAGGTGGACGGGGACGCGGTGGGCGCCGCCGCCGGGGCGGTCGCCGCGGCGGCGGGGTTGACGGTGAACTGGGTGCCGGTGACCACGGTCACCTGGGCACCGTCGGTGGTGGGGCCGAGCGCCATGATCACCGCGCCCGACAGGGACTTGGCCACGGTCTGGGCCGCGGCCATGTCGGCCGGGGTCTTGTGGGCGTAGTACACGACGGTCTCGGCCTGGGAGCCGACGGGCGGTGAGTCGCCCACGCCCACCATCGTGTACCCGAGCGCGGCCAGCGCGGTGCTGGTGGTGGCGGCCTGGTTGGTCACGCCGGTCCCGTTCAGCACGGACACGGCGATCGTGGACGGTGCGGGCAGCGGCTTGCCGGTCATGGTGTCGGTGGTGGCGCCGACCCCCAGGAACTGGTCGATGACCTTGTTGTCCAGGGTGTTGCTCGGGAACTCGATGTCGCCGTAGTAGCCGCCCTTGTAGAGGTACGAGCCGGACTGGTCGACCTGGACGGGCAGGGTGAGCTGGGGGGCCTGGTTTGCGTTCACCCCGTGGAAGTCCAGCACCAGGGAGACCATGTCGGAGCTGGAGAACGACCGGTCGACCTCGAGCTGGGGGGCGACCGAGCTGATCAGCTGCTCGTCGGTCACCGGGTCGGACAGCCCCTGGTGCGCCACGGCGGTGGCCAGCACCCGCAGGAATTCGTGGTCGCGGCGGATCCGGGCCAGGTCGCTCTGGTTCTCGAAGGGCCAGTAGTCGGGGTACGACGTGGTCACCCCCGGGGACTTGTACTGCAGGTGCCGTGCCCGTACCACCTGCAGGGCGTGGAGACCGTCCAGGCTGACACAGCCCGGGGTCAGCACCTTCAGCCCCGAGTAGGCGTCGTACACGGGTTCGGGGAAGTACATCTTGACGCCTCCCAGGGCGTCCACGACGTTGGCGAACGTGTCGAAATTGAGCACGACATAGTGCTGGATGGGGATGCCGAGGTTCTCGTTGATGGCCGCCACGAGCTGGCTGGGCCCCTCGTAGAGGGCGGCGTCGATCTTGTTGGCCCCGGTACTCCGGGCGTTGGGGACGAACAGGTCGCGCGGGATGGACAGGATGGAGACCGCGTGGGTGGCCGGATTGAGGTGCAGGAGCATGACCACGTCGCTGTTGACCCCGTTCACCCCCTGTGAGCACAGCCCGTAGGCGGCGTTCTGGACCTTGAGCGCGCAGCGGTCGGTCGAGCCCACCAGCAGGATGTTCTCGGTGCCGGCGTCGGCCCCGGTGGTCGGGACCCCGATGAGGCCGCGGACGTCGATCCGGTGGATCTCGTGGTTCAGGTACCAGGCGTAGCCGGCCGTGCCACCGACCAGGACCACGAGGACCGCCGCCACCGACCCCAGGACCCAGCGCAGGCGCCGGTGGCGTGCGCGGCCACGGTGCGGACCGCGCCGGGCGCCACCCGCCCGGGCGACCTGGTCGCCGAGCGCCCGCAGGCCGCCCTCGTCGAACGTGGCGGCTGCCGGAGGACGGCCGGATCGACCCACGGCGGCCCCGGCAGGGTCGCGCCCGGGACCCGCTGTGCCGCTCGAAGTCATGGGGTCCTACGTTACCGACGCGCGACGCCGGATTGGTGGCAGGCGGCCCCTCCGTCAGCTCTGGCGGGCCCCCGGCACGACCTCGAAGTCGTTCCGGCGGATCCGTAGGGTGTCCCACCAGTAGGCCACGGTCCAGGTCGGCCAGTTGTTGGTGATGCGCCCGGCGGCGTCCTTGTACCAGCTGGTGCAGGCACCGGCCCAGGCCGTGCGGACCATGGCCCGTTGGGTGCGGCGGTCGTCGCGGTCGTAGGCGGCACCCGACACGGCCACGGCGGCACCGGAGCCGCCGGCCAGTGAGCGGGTCTGGAGGGCGAGGGCCTGGAGGACCAGGTTCAACTGGCGCTCGACCATGAAGAGGATGGAATTGTGGCCGAGGTTGGTGTTCGGCCCGTACAGGACGTAGCAGTTGGGGAAGCCGGCCACGGCCGTGCCCAGGTAGGCGTGGGCCCCCCCCGCCCAGGCGTCCGTCAGCCGCCGCCCCCCTGTGCCGGTGACCGGCACGTGGGCGAGGAAGTCGGTGGTGGCGAATCCGGTCCCGAAGATGAGGACGTCGGCCGGGTGGCGCGTCCCGTCGGCGGTCACCACCGCGTCGGCCTCGACCCGGGCGACCGCGGTGTCCACCACCGAGACGTCGGGGCGGAGGATCGCCGGGTACCAGTCGTTGGAGATCAGGATGCGCTTGCATCCCACCGGGTAGTCGGGGAGCACGGCGTGCTCGGGCAGTCGGTCGCACACGACCTCGTCTCGGATCCCCTTGGCGAACAGCTCCTGGAGCTTGCGCCCGGCCCAGCCGTCCCGGCGGAACGAGACCCAGCGGGCCTCCAGGGACCAGTAGATCCACCACCGGTAGGCCGTCCGAAGCGCGCTGCTGCGCTCGAGCAGGAGGCGGGTGGCGGACCGGTACGGCCGGTCCCTCTTGGGGCCCACGTAGCTGGGGCTGCGCTGGAAGACGGTGGTCGAGCCGGCCGCCTCGGCCACCGGCGGCACGAACTGGATGGCGCTGGCGCCCGACCCGATGACGGCCACGTCGCGGCCGGCCAGGTCGACGGTGTGGTCCCAGCGGGCCGAGTGCCACGACGGTCCCGCGAAGTCCGCCAGCCCGTCGATGTCGGGGACGTGGGGCCGATTCAGCTGGCCGCAGGCGAATACCACGGCATCGGCCTCGAGCTCCTGGGTGGCGCCGTCGTGCCGCAGGTCCAGCCTCCAGGTCCGGGTCGACTCGTCGTAGCGGGCCCCGGCGACGGTGGTGGCGAGGCGCAGGTGGGGACCGAGGTGGTAGCGCTCGACCAGGTCCTCGGCGTACGAGAGGATCTCGGGCTGCTCGGCGAACCGGCGGCTCCAGTCCGTCTTCGGGGCGAACGAGAACGAGTAGAGGTGGGACGGCACGTCGCACGCCGCACCCGGGTACACGTTGTCGCGCCAGGTGCCGCCGACGCCGCCGGACTGCTCGACGATGGTGAAGCTCCGCACCCCCGACCGGGCCAGCTGGATGGCGGTGGCCAGGCCGGAGAGACCGCCCCCGACGATGGCGACGGTGGGCACGGGCCGACCGTCCACGCGGGCCCGCCGCACCTCCCGCTCGAAGGCCGTGCGCCCGATGTCCAGTGCCATGGTTCCCCCTCGCGCCGGCCGCCGACCGGGCCGGTTCGAGGCCCGACGATACCGGCGCCCGACGGTGCGCGTCGACGGGCCCAAGGTGCGCCGCGAACCGGCGGCGCGGTCGTCGCCGGAACCGTGCCGTGCCGGTGCATTTGATATAGACACAACAAGCACCGGGTGTTACGTTCGCCGGTAGTCACGGGGGGGTCCGCGACTGCAGTCTGGCCCGCAGCGTCCATCCGCAGCAGTACTCGCGAAGACAAGAAAGAGGTCGTCGATGCCCGAGGGAATTGAGCCTGTCGAACTCGAAGAGGAACACCACGGGCTGAAGTTGAGCGCCGACGAGCAGCAGCTCGCCGAGCTCGGCTACAAGCAGGAGCTGAACCGGTCCTGGTCCGGCTTCTCCAACTTCGCCATCTCGTTCTCGATCATCTCGATCCTGGCCGGCTGCTTCACCACGTTCGGCAGCGGCTGGAACGGCGGCGGCCCCGCGGCCATCGCCTGGGGCTGGCCGATCCTGGCCGCGCTGATCCTGTGCATCGGGCTGTGCATGGCCGAGCTCGTCTCGGCCTACCCGACGTCAGGCGGCATCTACTGGTGGGCGTCGAAATTGGGCGGCCCCAAGGCCGGGTACTACACCGGCTGGCTCAACCTCATCGGCCTGCTGGCCATCGTGGCCTCGGTCGCGTACGGGTGCGCCACGTTCCTCGACGTCACCTTGGGATTCTTCTTCACGAGCTGGCACTCGGGCAGCCTCAACACGATCTTCGCCTTCTTCGTCGGGATCCTCGTGGTCGCGGCCGTGGTCAACATCTTCTCCAGCCACCTCCTGGCCATCGTCAACAACGTGTCGGTGTGGTGGCACGTCTTCGGTGCCGCGGCCGTGGTGCTCATCCTCGTCATCCTGCCCAGCCATCACGAGAGTGCGTCCTTCGTGTTCACGCACTGGATCAACAACACCGGATTCTTCGGCGGGACCACCCACGGCTTCGGATTCCTCTTCGTGGTACTTCCCATCGGCGGACTGCTGACCCAGTACACGATCACCGGCTACGACGCCTCCGCCCACCTGTCGGAGGAGACCAAGAGCGCGGCCGATGCGGCGGCCAAGGGGATGTGGCGCTCGATCTTCTACTCCGCCATCGGTGGCTACATCCTCCTCCTGTCGTTCCTGTTCGCCGTCCAGGACCCGGCAAAGGTGACCGCGGCCAACGGTTTCGTGGCCACGATCTTCTCCCAGGCGCTCACCCCGAAGTGGGGCGGGATCGTGCTGCTGATCGCAACCGCAGGCCAGTTCTTCTGCACCATGGCCTGCATGACCAGCTGTTCGCGCATGCTCTTCGCCTTCAGCCGGGACGGCGCTGTGCCGGGTCACAAGCACTGGTCACGGCTGAGCGCCCGGCGCGTCCCGGTGGCCGGTGTGATCCTGACCGCGGTGATCAGCGTCCTCCTCACCGCACCGGCCCTGATCCCGGTGAACATCAACGGGGCCCCGACGCCGATCGCCTTCTACGCCGTCGTCTCGATCGGGGTCATCGGTCTCTACTGGTGCTTCTCCATCCCGATCTGGCAGCGACTCAAGCTCGGCGACAAGTTCGTACCCGGTTCGTGGAACCTGGGGAGCAGGTACAAGTTCCTCTGCGTCGTGGCGCTCATCGACGTGGTCCTCGTGTCGGTGATGGCCTTCATGCCCACCGCCAATGTCGGCGTCCCCGGCGTGGCGGGCTTCGCCATGAAGTACGTGAACTACACGATCATCGTCGTCCCGGTCGCCATGATCCTCCTCTGGATCTACTGGCACGCCTCGGTGAAGAACTGGTTCACCGGTCCCCGTCAGACGATCGACATGTCCGATGAGGAGCTCGTGAAGGGCATCTGACGGGGCGCGCCGTACGGCGTACCGCGGATGCTGTGTACGGGACGATGCCCCGGCTACGGCCGGGGCATCGTGCGTGGGCCGGACGGCCGGACCGACCGGTCGCCCGTCCCGCCGATCAGCCGATGCCGGTCTGGAGCGACACCTTGATCCGGTCGGGGCGGAACAGGTCGCGTGCGAATTCGACCGCCAGGCCGGCCGTCGTGTACGCCGTCCTGGTGATCAGCATCAGGGGACTGCCGGCCTCGACGTTCAAGAGATCGGCCTCGTCCGTCCGTGCGATGACCGGTTCGAGCGATTCCGAGGCCGCTGTCGGTCTCTGCCCGAATTCGCGGGTCAGGAGCGTGTAGATGGAGCCCGACAGGCCGTGGTCCAGCAGCCCAGGAAACGAGGCCACCGGGAAGTACGACCGTTCGAGGGCCAGCGGCTCGCGACGGGCCGTGCGCACGCGCACGATCTCGTAGACGGGCTCGTCCCGCTGCACCGCCAGGGCGGACGCCACCTTGGCGTTGGCGGGCAGCGTGGCAGCCGACACCAGACGGGCACCGGCCCGGACGTGGGCCCGGCGCATCTGCTCGGTGAAGCCGGCCATGCCGGTCAGGTCGCACTCGATGCGCGGCTCGCGCACGAAGGTGCCCCCGGTCCGGCCGCTCTTGCGTTCGACGGTCCCCTTGCCCTCGAGGGTGGACAGGGCCTGGCGCAAGGTCATGCGGCTGACCCCGAGCGCTGCGGCGAACCGGTCCTCGCGTGGGAGCCGGTCGCCGGGAACGAGGTCTCCCCGGCCGATGAGGTCGGTCAGCCAGCGGGCGATGCCGGCATGGACGGGCCCGCCGTCAGGCGGTGGAAGGGCGGGCGCGGTCGCGAGCCAGCCGCGTTGGGGTTCGGTTCCACGCACGCAGCGATGCTACCGACTCGCCCGCCCGCCCCGGGGCAGGTCCACGGCAGACGATCCGGTCCGGGCGCACGGTCCACCCGGCGTTCTGTCTAGACCTTGAGGTGGCCGACCGCCGGCACTACTGTCGTCAGTCCGGAGGCGGGCCATTGGAGGCCGGGACGCCCGAGCGGGGAGACGGACGGACTCAGACGTGGCAGACGACGTGGTCACCGCAGGCGCGCCATCGCTCCCGGACGGGCTGTGCGACCGCATCGCCGTACTGCGGGGCCGGCCCGTCGAGGTGACGGAGCTGGCCGGTGGCCTCACCAACCGCAACTACAAGGTCACGACGGGCGACGAGGCCTACGTCGTGCGGATCTCCGGGCCGGGGTCGGGTGCGCTGGCCATCGACCGGGACGACGAGTACCGCAATTCCGTGGTGGCCGCGGCGTCCGGAGTGGGTGCACCGGTGATCGACTACCTGCCCGCCGACTCGGTGCTGGTGATCGGCTTCCTCGAGGGGCGGACCTTCAGCGACGACGATTTCGGCCGTCCCGGTGTCATCGAACGGGTGGCCGAGGCGTGCCGGCGGCTCCACGGGGGCGACCGGTTCGTCAACGACTTCGACATGTTCGAGATCCAGGCGGGCTATCTGCGCCTGGTCCTCGACCGGGGGTACCGCCTGCCCGACGACTACCTCGGGTTCGCCGACCAGGTGACACGCATCCGTGGCGCACTCGCTGCGCGGTCCGAGCCCACCGTGGCCTGCAACAACGACCTCCTGGCCGGCAACTTCATCGACGACGGCGACCGGATCCGGCTGATCGACTACGAGTACGCCGGCAACAACGACCCGTGCTTCGAGCTCGGAAACATCTGGAGTGAGTGCCACCTCGACGATGACCAGCTCGAGCGCCTGGTCACCGACTACTACGGGGAGCGGCTGGTCAACCGGATCGCGCGGGCCCGTCTCCAGGGCCTGATGTCCCAGTACGGCTGGACACTGTGGGCCTCGATCCAGGAGGCGACGAGCGACATCGCCTTCGACTTCTGGCCGTGGGGACTGGAGAAGTACGAGCGGGCGGTGGCCACTTTCCGCGGACCCGGCCTGGACCGGCTCATCGAGGACGTCCAGCGTGCCGACTGAGGCGCTGGGCCGCACAGGCCCCACGGAGGGACCACGACCACCAGTGAGGACGGAGACGACATGAACAGGAGCGACGAGCTGCCCGGCCGGGCGCAGGTGGTCATCATCGGCGGGGGCGTCGTGGGTGCCAGTGTGGCCTACCACCTGGTCCACCTGGGCTGGACGGACGTCGTGCTGGTCGAACAGGGTCAGCTGTCGTCGGGCACCACCTGGCACGCGGCCGGCCTGGTCGGCCAGCTGCGGGCCACCGAGGGTGGCACCCGGCTGGTGCAGTACTCGGCGAAGCTCTACAGCGAGCTCGAGGCCGAGACGGGCCTGGCCACCGGGTTCAAGCGGTGCGGCGGGGTCACGGTGGCCCGGACCGAGGACCGCATGGTCCAGCTCCGGCGCACGGCGGCCAACGCCGAGTCCTACGACCTCGAGTGCGAGCTCATCTCCCCGGAGCGGGCGAAGGAGCTCTACCCGGTGCTGGCCATCGAGGACCTCGTCGGGGCCATCTGGCTGCCCGGGGACGCGACCGCGAACCCGGTCGACGTGACCGCCTCGCTCGCCCGCGGCGCCCGCACCGGGGGGGCACGGGTGTTCGAGAAGACCCGTGTGACCGGCATCACCCGGCAGGCCGGCCGGGTGACGGGTGTGGTCACCGACCGCGGGACGATCGAGGCGGAGGTGGTCGTGAATTGCGCCGGCCAGTGGGCCAAGGCGGTCGGCGCGCTGGCCGGGGTCGACGTCCCCCTGCACTCGGCCGAGCACTTCTACGTCGTGACCGAGCAGATCGACGGGATCCACCCCGACCTGCCCATCCTGCGGGACCCCGACGGCTACACCTACTTCAAGGAGGAGGTCGGCGGCCTGGTGGTCGGCGGCTTCGAGCCCGAGGCCAAGCCCTGGGTGGCGCCCGACCAGCTGCCCTACCCGTTCGAGTTCCAGCTCCTCGACGAGGACTGGGAGCACTTCTCGGTCCTGATGGAGAGCGCTCTCCTGCGGATCCCGGCCCTGCACCGCACGGGCATCCGGAAGTTCTACAACGGTCCCGAGAGCTTCACCCCCGACAACCAGTTCATCCTGGGCGAGGCACCGGGACTGGCCAACTTCTTCGTCGGCGCCGGATTCAACTCGGTCGGCATCGCCTCGGGCGGCGGCGCGGGCCGGGCCCTCGCCGAGTGGATCGTGGCAGGGGAGCCGACCTTGGACCTGGCTGCCGTGGACATCCGCCGGTTCGCCCCGTTCAACGCGAACAACCAGTGGCTCCACGACCGGGTGGGGGAGGTCCTCGGGCTCCACTACGACGTGCCGTGGCCCAACCGCGAGCTCCGCTCCGCCCGGCCCTTCCGGCGCTCGCCGGTGTACCACCTGACCGAGGCCAAGGGCGCCCTGTTCGGCTCCAAGATGGGCTGGGAGCGACCGAACGTCTTCGCCCCGGCGGGCGAGGCACCCGAGCTCGAGTACACCTGGGGGAAGCCGAACTGGCTGGCCTGGTCGGAGGCGGAGCAGCGCGCCACCCGCGAAGCGGTCGCCGTCTACGACGAGACGTCGTTCGGGAAGCTTCTGGTGGCCGGTCGCGACGCCGCGGGCCTCCTCCAGCGCCTCTGCACGGCGGTCGTGGACGTGCCCATCGGTCGTGCGGTCTACACCGGCATGCTGAACGCCCGGGGCGGCTACGAGGCCGACGTCACGGTCACCCGGCTGGCCCACGACCGCTACCTCCTGGTCACCAGCTCGGCGTCGGTCGTGCGCGACCAGGTCTGGATCGAGCGGCACCTCGGCCGGGACGAGCACGTGGCCGTCACCGACGTCTCGTCGTCCTACGCCGTCTACGGGGTGATGGGCCCCCGGTCGCGCGCACTGCTGCAGCGGCTGACCCGGGCCGACCTGTCCGACGGGGCGTTCCCCTTCGCCACCAGCCGCGAGCTGGACCTCGGGTACTCGACGGTCCGGGCGACGCGCATCACCTACGTGGGGGAACTCGGGTGGGAGCTCTACGTTCCCGCCGAGTTCGCGGTCGGCGTCTACGGGGCCCTGTTCGACGCCGGGGCGGACCTGGGCGTGGTCGACGCCGGGTACTACACGATCAACTCGCTGCGCCTGGACAAGGGCTACCGGGCGTTCGGGCCCGAGCTCACCCCCGACCACAACCCGGTAGAGGCCGGGCTCCGGTTCACCTGCAAGCTGGGCTCCGGGCACGACTTCGTCGGGCGCCAGGCAGTCGAGCGTGTCGTGGCCGACGGGGCCCGCCGGCGATTGGTCTCGTTCCGGATCGAGGACCCCGGGCCCATGATGTGGGGCGGAGAGCTCGTGCTCCGGGACGGGGATGCGGCCGGGCAGGTCACCTCGGCCGCCTGGTCGGCGACGCTCGGGACCTGCGTCGGGCTCGCCTACATCTGGACCCGGGACCGGGCGCCGGTCACGACCGAGCACCTCACCACCGGAAGCTACGCGATCAACGTGGGCGGCGGGGTCCACGCCGCCACCGTCGGGCTGAAGCCGCCGTTCGACCCGGGCAACGAGCGGGTCCGCTCGTGACGGGACGCAGCCGGTGACCGGACCGACCGAACCGCCCCGACCACGGCTGGCCCGGGCCCGGGCCGCCTTCGCCCGGGGGCTGAGGAGCCTGCTCGCCCCGGACGGGCTGCCGACGGGGGCGTCGAGCGAGCTCGAGTCGGCCTTCGGCGACATCGGGCGCGAGGCGCTGGCGGCGGGACCGGGCCGCATGCGGCGGGTGCGGGCCCAGGTGGCGGCGGCGCCCCCGAAGTTGCTCGACTGGATGTCGACCCAGGTGGTCGACCACCCCGCCGTGGTCTACGACGTCGCCGGGGTGGAGGAACTCGCCTCGCGCCAGACCAAGTCGATCCAGGCCGCCGTGGGCGCCCTGCAGCTGGCCCTGGTGGGTGCGGCGGCCGCGTCGACCCTCGAGGGCGGACCGTTCCTGGCCGTCGCCATCGACGGGGTGGTCGGGCAGGTGGCGGCCGTGGTGCACGGCCTGTGCGACTGGTACGACACGGGGTCGTACCTGGTCCGCCGGCTGGACCACGAGGGCCTGGACGCCGACGTGGGCGAGGTGCGGCGGCTGACCAATGCCGCCCTGATGTCGAAGGGCAAGGCGGTCGAGGAGCGGATGCTGGCTCGGTCGACCGAGTTCCGCCTGGTCCGTCGGTGGTCGGGCAACGGCCTGGTCGACGCCCTGCCGTTCGGGTCGTCGCTCGGGAGGGCAGCAGTCAAGGCGGCCGAGCGGATCGATCACACGGACCTGGCCCGGACGCTTGCCGTGCTCCGGCTCGAGGCGCCCGGGCACTAGGCCCGCCGATCGGGAGCGGCCCGGGAGCGTGCGCTCGACGGGGAGCCCCCGCCCGGGCTACAGGACCTTGGCCAGGAACGACCGGGTGCGTTCGTGCTGCGGATTGGTGAGGACCTCGGTCGGGTCGCCCCGTTCGACGACCACGCCACCGTCCATGAAGACCACGGTGTCGCCGACCTCCCGGGCGAAGCCCATCTCGTGGGTCACGACGATCATGGTCATCCCGTCCCGGGCCAGGTCACGCATGACGTCGAGGACGTCGCCCACCAGCTCGGGGTCGAGGGCCGAGGTCGGCTCGTCGAAGAGCATGAGCTTCGGGTCCATGGCCAGCGCCCTGGCGATCGCCACCCGCTGCTGCTGGCCACCGGAGAGCTGGTTGGGGTAGGCCTCGACCTTGTCGGCCAGCCCCACCCGTGCGAGCAGCTCGCGGGCCCGCTCCTTCGACGGCCCGGACGAGGCCTTCTTCACCCACACCGGCCCCGAGATCACGTTGTCGAGCACGGACATGTGGGGGAAGAGGTTGAAGCGCTGGAAGACCATGCCGATCTCGGCCCGCTTGGCGCACACCTCCTTGTCCTTGAGCTCGTAGAGCTTGTCGCCGCTCTGGCGGTAGCCGACCAGGTTGCCGTCGACGACCAGCTCGCCGCCGTCGATCTTCTCCAGGTGGTTGATGCAGCGCAGGAACGTGCTCTTGCCCGATCCCGACGGCCCGATGAGGCAGAGCACCTCGCCGCGCCCGACCCTCAGGTCGATCCCCTTCAGTACCTCGAGGCGGCCGTAGGACTTGTGGACGCTGCGGGCCTCGACCATGGGGACGGGGTCGCCCGGTCGGCCGACGGGAGGGGTGGCGAGTGGCGGGGCGTCAGTCATGGGGCGCCACCCACGGGACCTCGGGCAGGGCGGGCGCCGGCTTGATGCGCCTCCGCTCCAGTGCGCCCCACAGCCGTTGGAACGGCGTCGGGGGCAGGGCACGGGCCGCACCCCGGGCGTAGTAGCGCTCGACGTAGTACTGCCCGACGGTGAGGATCGAGGTGAAGAAGAGGTACCAGAGGCTGGCCACGAGCAGCAGGGGCACGATCTCGTAGGTGGTGTTGGCGATGTTCTGGCTGGCGGCGAAGAGTTCGATGACGGCGATGGTCGAGACGAGGGACGTGGTCTTGAGCATCGAGATGGTCTCGTTGCCGGTCGGCGGGATGATGATCCGCATGGCCTGGGGCAGCACGATCCGGCGCATGGCCTGGAGCTTGCTCATCCCGATCGACTGGGCCGCCTCGGTCTGACCGTCGTCCACCGAGATGATGCCCGCCCGGACGATCTCGGCCATGTAGGCGCCCTCGTTGAAGCTGAGCCCGAGGGCACCGGCCACGAACGGAGTGACCAGGGTGTTCGAGTTGAAGGTGACGAGTGCCGTCCCGAACGGGATGCCCAGCGTCAGGTCCTGGTAGAGGTAGGCGATCCCGACGTACCAGAAGAAGAGCTGGACGAGGACGGGCGTTCCCCGGAAGAACCAGATGTAGAGCCAGGCGGCCCCGGACAGCAGTGGGTTCGGCGACAGCCGCATCACGGCCAGGAGCACGCCGATGGAGATGCCGGCGACCATGGCGATCACCGTGAGCTCCAGGGTGATCACGATCCCCCGCAGGATCGGTGCGGTCAGCAGGTAGTGGCCGACCACGCCCCACTGGAAGCGACCCTCCCGGGTCCCACCACGTACCCGGTACGAGAACAGGATGGTGTTGACGGCCATGGCCAGCAACACCAGGATGGCGCCTCCCGCCACCCACCGCCACGGATGGCGGACGGGGACGACCTTCAGGGTCGACGGGTCCCGGCCGAACCGCTCGTCAGCGACGAGCGGTTCGCCGGAAGGGTCCGTCATGGGTCAGTCCTGTGGTCCGACGGTGCTCAGCTGGTGGCGCCGTTGAGGGTGGCCGTGGTCACGGCCCCCGCCTGAACGCCCCACTTGGTGAGGATCTGGTTGTAGACACCGTTGGAGATCAGCAGGTTGACGGCGGCCTGCACCGGTGCGGCCAGGCCGCCGTTCTTCTGGACGGCCAGGCCGTAGGGGGAGAGGTTGAAGGGCGCACCGCTGTTCTGGAACACGCCGTTGGAGTTGGCGACCACGTAGGCGGCCACCGGCGAGTCCACGTAGCCGACGTCGGCCCGGCCGCCCGATACGGCGACGTTGGCCTCGGTCTGGTTGGTGAAGGACAGCACGTTGACCTTCGGCTTACCCGTAGCCGTGCACTTGACGGACTGCGCCTTGGCGTGGGTCTCCTCGGTGGTGCCGCTCTCGACGGCCACCGAGTGGCCGCAGAGCTGACTGATGTTGGTGAAGAGCGTGGCCCCGGCCTTGATGTAGAACGCCTCGCCGGCGTTGAAGTAGTTCACGAAGTCGACCGCCTTCTCACGGAGGATCGTGGGAGTGAAGGACGAGGCGCCCATGTTGTACTTGCCGGTGGAGATGGCCGGGATGATGGTGTCGAACGTGGCGTTGACCAGCTTTGGCGTGAGTCCCATGGTCTGGGCGATCGCCTTGGACAGGTCGGCGTCCATGCCGACGATCGTGGAGCCGTCCTGGGCGAAGAATTCGTTGGGGGGGTAGGAGGCGTCGAGGGCGACGATCAGGTTCCCGGTCGAGTGCACCGAGGTGGGCACGGTGGCGGCAATGGCCGAGTTGGCCGGCTGGGTCGGGATCACCGTTGTCGGGATCGGGGGGGTGGTCGTGGTGGTCGCCGGGGCGGCCGTGGTGGTCGTCGAGCTGCTCGAGCTGCTCGAGCACGCCGTGGCGACGAGCGCCACCGTGCCGAGCGCGATTGCCGCCGCCGTCTTCTTCATGCCACGAGTCGTACTGCGCACCGGTGAACCTCCACGTTCGTCCTGGTTGAGTGCCCCAAGTGTGCCATGTCCCGTGATTCGGCGGTGAATCCGGCACGGACGCGGAACCACCGGCTGATCTGGCGACCGGCCGGTGGTTCGTGTGCTGCGTGTCGGAGCAGGCGGGGCCTACACCGTCACCGGTTCCGGTGACGTGGGCTCGACCTGTGGCGGGCTGCCCGAGGTGCTGTCGCCGGCGGGACCTCCCTCCACCTCGCGGTAGTGGTTGCGCCAGATCAGCCGGTAGATGCGGGTCCACCGTGGCACCGACCGCAGACCCGGGATGAACGGCACCAGGGCGAGGAGGGCGGTCAGGGCGATCATGATGGAGAACACCATGATGTCGGCGTTGTCCGAGCTGCCGATCGGGCCCACCTGATACCAGAGGGTGTAGAGCCACAGCCAGGCCTGGCCGGGCCACTGGCCCGTCTCGTTCATCATGCCCCACTGGTCACCGGAAAGGTGCTGGGCACTACCCAGGTTGGCGAAGTAGTCCCCGTCGGCGATGAACAGGAGCGGCTTGGTGTAGTCGGTCCCGTAGAACTGCCGCGAGCTGAGCAGCGCTCCGTCGAGTGCACCGCTGCGGGCCATGGCCGTCTCGGCGGCGATGATCGTGGCCACCGGGCCGTAGTCACCGGCGGGCACCACCAGTGTGCCGTTGACGAACGTGGCGTCGGCGACCGCCTTCTCGTAGGCGGCGTTCCACTTGCCCTGCTGGTCCGTCGATGCCGCCCTGTACTCCTGGACGGCAGCCTGGACCTGCGGCTGGTTCGGCAGCGTCGACAGCGGGCCGAGGACGTAGTCGTTGGCCGTGTCGATCGGGTGGTGGACGCCCAGCCACTTGGCCGGGTTGATCGGCCCGAGCTTGCCGGCCGTGGTGCCGTTCAGGTTGTACGGCGGGCCGTAGGTGGCGGTCCCGCTGGTCCCGTCGAGCTCGGTGATGGCCGTCTTGGCGAAGCCCACGGCGTCGGAGTTGGACCACCGCTTGACCGTCACCGGCGTGTCGTCGGGCGAGCCGAAGATCACCGCGAGGCCTGCGACGAGGATGCAGACCACAACGAACGCGAGCAGGAACTCCTTGGCCAGGTCGTAGGGCTCGTAGGCGCCGTGCCAGACGGTGGCGTCACGGTCCTGGACGAACTTCTTCGGCTTCCTGTGCGTGTCGGCACTCATGCCTGCACCTCCGCTCCGCTCGTGGGCCCACCCTCGGCGCCGGGGGTCTCGTTCTTGGCTGCGAACGGCGTCACCACGCCCCGCAGCCGGACCATCAGCACGTGGATCCCGACGATGGCCACGATCGCCAGGGGAAGCAGCACGATGTGCCACATGATCATCTGGCCGAAGTTGGTCACGTTGAAGATGGCGCCCGCCCCGGTCGAGTTGATCCCGTCCTTGGCCTGGGTGCTGATCCACTGGGAGTCGAAGTTCTGCTGGGACAGGTAACCGGTGAAGGCCGCACCGACCGACACCAGGAACGAGACCACACCGGTGATCCACGTCGCCTTGCGCTTCCCGCGCCAGGCCGCCATGAAGAACTTGCCCCACAGGTGGATGACCATCGCGAACATGAAGACCTCGACGGCCCACAGGTGCAGTGAGTTGACGAAGAGCCCGGTGGAGGACACGTGCCACCAGTTCGGCCCGAAGATCGCCAGCACGAACCCGGTGGCAATCACCACGACCAGGGCGGCGATGGTGGTCACCCCGAACACGTAGATCCACGAGGCGACGTAGGCCGGCTGGCGGTCGGGCAGCATGCGCTGGGGCGGGAGTGCCTCGACGGCGGCGGTGCGGATCTTGGCGGTCCACTGGTCGGCGTCCTCGGGTCGGTCCGCGGCCTTGTCCAGGTCGGCCTGGTCGGCCCGGGGGGCCTTCGGGTCGGCGATGGTCATCGGTCCCCTCCCTTGCTCTTGTGCGACTTGAAGGGAATCAGGATGGCGGCGAGGAACACGATCACCATCAGGATGATGACGATCAGGTTCCCGTACGACATCTGGATGAATCCCCAGTGGATGTAGTTGCCCGGCTTGTTCAGATCGATCAGAGCTCCGAACAGCGTGCCGAACACGACTGCGATTGCTTGCATGGGTTGACCTCCTGGAACGAGATTACGAACGCATGCCTCCGCCACGTAGGGCCAAAGGTCCCTTGGAACCGGTCCCTCGGTCGCGGGCACAGCAGATCAACGGCATCGGACCCGGCGATGCCCGAACGGTCCGGCCGGCACCGGCACACCCCGTGGATAGGTTGGGCCGGTGACGATTCCCGGACCAGAGGCCCTCGGGCGCAGTGTGGTGGTGTCCCCGGGCGCAACTCCCCCCGGTGCATGGGCCGACACCCCCCGCGTCGTCGTCGGATCGGACGAGCTCACCGACCCGGTGGGTGTGGTGGGCCTCCTCCACGACGCCTGGCTGGCCCGACGGCCCGTCGTGGTCGACCTGGTCGCCGACCCCGAGGCCCTGCGGCTGCCCGAGCGCCACGACGGGCCGGTCCACGCCATGGCCCCCGGCTTCACGTTCTGGCGTGAGCGCCTCCAGTTCCTGGTGTGGGCCAACGCCTACGACGCCCGGGACGGCGAGCCGGTGTGGTGGCACGGACGCAAGGCCGCCCGCCGCCTGGGGGACGACGGCGTGACCGAAGGGGGTCCGGCCGACCTGACCGGGCCGGACGGCAGCGCCTGGTGGGTCGACGGCGGCCCTCCCGACCTGGCCGGCCCACTGGCCGGTGCCGGGGTGGTGCACCGGTGGAGCACCGAGGCCGGTCGATTGCTGGCGGTGGTCGGGCGCCACCCCGATTCCGACATGGCCCCGGACCAGCTGGCAGCCGTCGACCATCCGTCCGGCCCGGCGCGGGTGATCGCACCGGCGGGCTCCGGCAAGACGCGGGTCCTCACCGAGCGGCTGCGCCTCCTGGTCCGCCGGGGCACCCATCCCGGCGTGGTGACCGCACTCGCGTACAACACCCGGGCCGCCGACGAGCTGCGGGAGCGACTGGGAGACGCCGTCGGCCCCGACGGGCCCCACGTGCGGACCCTCAACAGCCTGGCCCTGTGGATCTGCAACAGCTTCGGGTCGTCCGGTCCGGTCCGGGTGCTGGAGGAGATGGGCGTGCGCGACCTGGTGGGTGAGCTCTTCGAGGTCAAGCGCCAGGCCAACACCGACACCACGGCGCCGTTCCTGGCCGCCCTGTCACTGGTGCGGCTCGGGCTGGTCACCCCGGACGCCGCCGAGGAGGCCTACCCCGACGCGTCCGGGCTGGCCGAGGGGTTCGACCGGTTCCGGGCGGTGCTGGCCGAACGGGGTCAGGTGGACTTCGACGAGCAGATCTACCGGGCCATCGAGATCCTGGTGACCGACCCCGGGGCCCGGGCCGCCGCCCAGGCCCGATGCCGGCGGATGCTGGTCGACGAGTTCCAGGACCTGACCCCGGCCCACCTCCTGCTCATCCGGCTCCTGGCCGCACCCGGGTTCGACTGCTTCGGGGTGGGCGACGACGACCAGGTCATCTACGGGTATTCCGGGGCGACGCCCGAGTTCCTCATCGACTTCGCCGAGTACTTCCCGGGGGCGGCGGACCACCCCCTGGAGGTCAATTACCGGTGCCCGCCCGCAGTCGTCGACGCCGCCCGCCACCTGCTCGCCTACAACCACGAGCGGGTGGCCAAGACCATCCGCAGCCCGGACGGTCGTGCCGACCCGGTTCCGGCATCCGACGGGCTCCTGGCCGGGCGGGGGCCGGTCGTGGTCGAGTCGGCCCGGGCCGACGCCCTGGCCGGGCGGGCCGTCGAGGTGATCGACGCCTGGCGCGCCGCCGGCGTGGAGCCGGGGGACATCGCCGTGCTGGCCCGGGTGAACGCCGCGCTCCTGCCCGTCCAGGTCGCCTGCCTCGAGTCCGACGTGCCCTGCACCACACCGCTCACCACCCAGGTGCTGGCCCGCACCGGGATCCGCACGGCCTTCGCCTACCTGCGGATCGGGAGCGACCCGGGGGCGATCCGACGGGAGGACGTGCGCGACACCATCCGGCGGCCGTCCCGGGGCATCGCCCCGATGGTCGTCGACATGGTGACGAAGAGCCGGACGACCTCGATCGCCGACATCCGACGCCTGGCGGGCCGGCTGTCGGGCCGGGACGTGCCGAAGCTCATCGCCTACGCCGACGACCTGGAGGTGGTGGCCGGGGCGGCGGCACGCTCGACGGCCGACGCGCTGCGAGCTGTGCGGGTGGGCATCGGGCTGGACGCCACGCTCGACACGCTCGACGCGTCGCGGGCCGGGGCCGACCGGTCCACCCACGCCGACGACCTGGCCGCCCTGGAGTCGCTGGCACCGTTCCATCCCGACGCGGCCACCTTCGCCCACTGGTTGCGAGAGGTGCTCAGCCGTCCGCCGGGCACCGGGCCGGCCGTCGAACTGTCGACCGTCCACCGGATCAAGGGGAAGGAGTGGGGGCACGTCCTCGTGGTCGGGGCCTCGGCCGGGCTGTTCCCGCACCGGTTGAGCGACGACGTCGAGGGGGATCGGCGGGTCTTCCACGTCGCCCTCACCCGGGCGGGGACCCAGGTGGTGGTCCTGGCCGACAGCGACGCCCCGTCGCCGTTCCTGGCCGAACTGGACGGGACGGCGCCCCACACGGCAGCCACCGCCTCCCGGACCGGCGGGGCCCCGTCCGGGGGCGGGCGGGACCGTCGCCGGCCCGGGCCGCGGGCGCCGTCGGGCGGTGTCGCGGCCACCGGCGGACCCGGTGAGGTGGCACTGCGGGCCTGGCGGTCCTCGGTGGCCCGCAAGGACGGCGTGCCCGCCTACGTGGTGCTCAACGACAAGGAGCTGGTCGGGATCGCCGAGCGCGAACCGGCCACGCTGGCCGACCTTGGCCGGTGCCAGGGGATGGGCCCGATCCGACTCGAGCGTTGGGGCGACGAGATCCTCGCCGTCCTCGACGGGGCACGCGAGGCCGATCCGGGCTGACCGGCCCGACGGCGCGGTGTCCCGCCTACTGTGGGTCGGGAGCCACGTTCGGCGCTCCCGTCCCTCAGGAGGAGGACCATGGAACTCGGGATCCACTTCGCCAACTTCACCCTTCCGGGCGGGCCGGAGGCCATCGGCCCGATCCTGTCGGACACGGCTCGTGCCGCCGAGGAGGCCGGGTGCACGACGTTCACCTGCATGGACCACTACTTCCAGATGGAGGAGTTCGCCGACCGGCGCGAGCCGATGCTCGAGGGGTACACCGCCCTGGGCTTCCTCGCCGGGCGCACCGAGCGGCTGCGCCTCGGCCTCCTGGTCACCGGGGTGACGTACCGGCACCCGGGCCTGCTGGCCAAGATCGTGACGACGCTCGACGTGGTGTCGGGCGGCCGGGGCCAGCTCGGGATCGGCGCCGCCTGGTACGAGCGAGAGCACCTCGGGTACGGCGTGCCGTTCCCCCCGTTGTCGGAGCGCTTCGAGCGGCTGGAGGAGACGCTGCAGATCTGCCACCAGATGTGGAGCGACGACGACGGTCCCTACGAGGGCGTCCACTACCGGTTGGCCGAGACCGTCTGCTCGCCGAAGCCGGTGAGCAGCCCCCGCCCGCGCATCCTGGTGGGCGGCAGCGGCGAGCAGAAGACCCTGCGCCTCGTCGCCCGTTACGCCGACGCCTGCAACCTCTTCGCCACCGGGCCCGCCGAGGTGGCCCACAAGCTCCAGGTGCTCGAGCGGCACTGCGCCGAGGCCGACCGCCCCCCCGGGGACATCCAGAAGACCATCCTCGGCATGGCCGACCCGCTGGGCGACGTCGACGCCTTCCTCGCGTCGATGGAGGAGTACGCGGTGCTCGGCGTCGACCTGGTCGAGGTCATGCCGCTGGTCGAGGACCCGGCGGCCTGGGCCGACCGCCTCGGCCGGGAGGTCGTCCCGCGCCTGGCCGAGCTCGGCTGAGCCGGACCCGGCCGTCGGTCCTATGCGGGGGTGAAGCGGAGGGGCAGCCGGGCCGGCCCCCAGATGCCGAAGGTGGTCGGCTTCCACTCCACGGGACCGTCGACGGCCAGGTCGGGAAGCCGCCTGGCCAGGAGGGTGAGTGCCTCCTGCAGCTCGGCCCGGGCGAGGGCGGCCCCCATGCAGTGGTGGATCCCCGAACCGAAGGTCATCTGCTGGGCGCCGCGTTCGGCCGTGATGTCGAAGGTCTCGGGGGCCGAGTAGGAGCCCGGATCGCGATTGGCGCCGGCCAGCGACACGAACACCAGGGTCCCTTTCGGGAACAGGACGTCGCGGAAGACGATGTCCTCCGGGGCGAACCGGACGGTTCCCCGTACCGCGCCGAGGTAACGCATGGCCTCCTCGACTGCCCGCGGGGCCAGCTCGGGCCGCTCGGCGAGCAGGGCCCACTGGGCCGGGTGCTCGGCGAAGAGCGCCAGCGCGCAGGCCAGCTGGTTGCGGGTCGTGTCGGTGCCGGCCATCAGCACGGCCACGGCCAGTGAGACCAGCTCCTCGGTCGACAGCCGGTCGCCCGACTCCTCGATGGCGATGAGGTCGCTCAGCAGGTCCGGGCGCGGTGCGGCACGGCGCGCCGCGATCAGGTCGGTCAGATAGGCCTCGAGCTCGGCATCCGCCGCCTCGACCAGGGGGAGGTCCTCGGCGAGGTTCTGGTTGAAGATCCGGAAGATGTCCGTCGCCCACGCCGAGAACCGCCGCCAGTCCTCCTTCGGTGCCCCCAGCAGCTCGCAGATGATCGGGATGGGATAGGGCTCGCACAGGTCGGCCACCACCTCGCAGCGCCCCTCGGCGTGGAATCCGTCCACGAGGCCGCCGACCACCTGGCGCATGAACGGCCGCAGCCGGTCGGCGGACTGCGGTGTGAAGGCCGGGGCGACCAGTCGCCGCAGACGGGCGTGGTCCTCGCCCTCCATGGCCAGGATCGACTGGCGCCGTGGGTCCTGGTCCTCGTCGGGCGCCAGTCCGTTCATCTGGCGGAGCAGGGAAAGTGCATTGTGGAACCGACGGTCCCGCAGGAGCGACACGCAGTCGTCGTGCCGGCTCAGCGTGTAGCCGAGCGGGGTGCGGGCCAGCCAGTGCAGCTCGCGGGCCCCGGCCAGTACCTCGAGCGCCTGGTGGCGGTCCATGTCGGTGGTGTCGACGACCGGCAGGTCGAGTTCATGGACAGACGTCACCATCGGGCACACTCCCGTCGAGCCAGGTTCCGGCCAAGCTATCCCGGGGACGGGGACCGGGGCGGTCGCTAGGGTCGTCCCATGCAGCCCACCGATGTCGCCGCCGCCATCGCCGACCCGCTCGGGACCGTCGCCGGCGCCGCGTTCTACTTCGCCCCCCAGTCATCGGCCCGGGCCGAGGCGATCGGGATCGATGTCGTGTCGCTGTACGCCGCCGGAAGGGGGGCCGTCCTCGGCGAGGTGGACCCGGCCGATGTCGACGACGTGTTCTTCTTCTTCAAGCCCGGGATGATCGGCGCCCTGGTCGAGGCCTCCCGGGCCACCGTCGCGGTGCCGGAGGTCCTGGAGGCCCACCTGGCGGCGGCCGACGACTTCGCTCTGGCCAGCTTCGGGGGGATCGACCCCCGGGCCCTGGCGGGCTTCGACGCGGCGGCCGCCGCCGTCGTCGCCGGGCTGCCCATGGGCCAGTGGCCGCTGGTGGACGGCTACCGGGCCGCCCCGATGCCCACGGCACCGGCGCCGGCCGCGTTCCGGCGGGCGATCCTGCTGCGGGAGCTGCGGGGCGGCGTCCACCGCCAGGCCGTCGAGGCCGCCGGGCTCAGTGCGGCGGTCGCCTGCCAACTCGACCGGGGTGATGACTACTACCGCCTGCACGGCTTCGGCGACGAGGACCGGGTCGAGGTGACCCCTTCGGTCCTGGCCGCAAGGGACGCCGCCGAGGCGGCCACCGATGCCCGGATGGGCGAGCTGCTGGCAGTCCTCGACGAGGCCGGCCTCGAGGTCCTGGTGGCCGGCGCCCGGGCCATGGACGCGGCCCGGCAGGATCCCGTCCCCGTCAGCTGACGTTCGGCGCCACGGGCCCGGGGAAGGCCACGAACCTGTCGGCGGTGGGGGCCGCCTCGCCGTCCCACCGGTAGGCGACGAGCGAGCAGCCGGGTCGGGCGGCGCTGTAGTCGACGCAGACCGCCCGGCGGGCGGCCGGCGCCGGGTCCCCGGTGAACCAGTAGTGCCCGAAGAAGACGGGGACGTCGTCCCGGTACCGGAAGGCCTCCGCGGCGGGCACCGGTGCATCCGGCAGCCCGGGGTAGGGGCCCCCGTCGACAGCAGTGGCGTTCGTCGGGATGAGGCCCGCAGACGCAGCGGTCGTAGCTCCGTCGTCCCACCAGCGCAGCCGTGCCGCGTGCCGCACGGTGCCCTCCGGGTCCACCCACGCCAGCTCCGGCGGCAGGCGGAGCTCGGGTCCCTTGAGGACGACATCGACGGCGTCGAACGCCTCGGTCCCCCGTCGGTTGGCCTGCAGCACGAACTCGTCTCCGAGCGGTGTGCCGGGCGGGACCCATGCATCGAGCACGGCCAGCGAGTCCGGGTGCCAGCAGGCATGGGCGATGCGCAGTCCGCCGAGGTCCAGGTGGAGCGGCAGGGTGCGGAACCAGTCGAGGTGCGATCGGTGCAGCGCGGACCCCTCCCCCACCTGTTGCAGGTAGGGCCGGTGCAGTCGGGTGTTGTGGGCGCCGCGGCGACCGGCGTGGGTCCGGGCGAAGTCGCCGGGGGTCGCGGGATCGGGCGTGGCGTAGGAGACGGCGTTGAATTCGTGGTTCCCGAGGACCAGCAGCGCCGACCCGGCGTCGTGCATGGCGCGGACGGTGTGGACGACCTCGACCTGGCCGGGTCCCCGGTCCATCAGGTCGCCCACGAAGACGGCGGTCCTGTCGGGATGCCGGTGGGCGCCGTCGACCACGCGGTAGCCCAGTGTGTCCAGGAGCCCGTGGAGCTTGTCGGCGCTCCCGTGCACGTCGCCGATGATGTCGTAGGCGGCCAACGTTCGTGCTCCTTGCATGGTCGAGGGACCGGCACCGGGTCGGGCCGCGCCAGGCCCGCGCTCCGGCTCCGGGCGTGGCCAGGGACGGGCCCGCCTGCCACGGGCACCACGGTCAGTCTAGGGCCGGGGTGGAACGTACCCGCCGGCCGGGCGCCGGCCGGGGGCGTCGGAGCCGTGGTCCGTCGCCCCGGGCTCGTCGGGCTCGTCGACCGCGGCACGTGGCCGGTCGGGTGACGGAGTGCCGCCGCGTCCCGGGCCCGTCGGTGGCCGCAGTTGCGGGAGAGACGACATCTATGTAGTTCGAATGGAGGCGTGCCCATGGCTCGGATCACTCGACCGGGTCCGATCGGGCGGGCCGGGTGCCTACGTGGGTGAGCTGGTGTTCTTCCGGACGAGCCGGTCGTCTCCGGACGACGACGGAAGGGATTGCCGCGACGCCGGGCTTTCCCATAGAAGTGTCACACCCACTCCGTACCGTGACGCATATGGGAGTGAACGACGTGGACGTGCGGCTGACGAACGGACGGGGCATCCGGTTGCGCGAGCTCGAGCAGACCCTGGTGTACGAAGGGGTGCCCGACGTGCTCCCCACCCGGGGCCGCAACGCCAAGCTGGTCGCCGCCCTCGTCGAGGCGGCCTCGGTTGCCGGGCGGCCGGTGGTCCTGCTGCCCCCCGTCGAGGTCCCGATCGCCGGGCCGGGCGGGGTCGGTCCCGACGAGGCGTGCCGGCTGCCGCGCACGGCGGTCCGCGCCCGCTTCGAGTCGTCGGAACCGGTCTCCCCGGGGGGCGACTACTCGGAACTGACCGTGGTGTGGTTCCAGGACGGGTGGGCTCCCCCCCTCGACCTCGCAGTGGGGGCTCAGCTCCGGCGGGTCGACTGGGACGCGTACGCGCGCGACATGGTCTGGTGAGCCCGGCCCGTCGACAGGCGGCCCGACTCAGTCCGAGGCGGCCAGGCGTCCGGCCAGCACGCTCGCCCGCAGGTCGTCGGGGGGAAGCGCGGCCAGCGCGGCCTCGTGCACGCCCGTGTCGTACGGGCACCGGCCGCTGAGCTCGAACAGCAGGTCCGGGTCGCCCCGGCGGATGGCGACGTCGCGGACGGCCACGTCGATCCGGGTCCGCCACTCGCGCAGCTCCGGCGCGTCGGACATCGGAAGGAGCGGTCCGCGGTAGCGGTCGACAGCAGTCGGGACGTCGCCGGCCTCCAACGCGGCCACCAGTTCGACGACATCGGCCGCCACCGGTCCCACCAGCCGGTAGGGACGGGAGCCGATGCGGCCTCCGAGGCGGTTGCGGAGGTGGGAGAGCTCGGCCTTCACGGTGGCCGGCCGGACGGGGTGGTCACCGTGGGCGAAGCAGGTGAGCTCATCGAGTGACAGCCCTTCGGGGTGGAGCGCCAGGATGATGAGCAGCTCGAGCTGCCGTGGCGACACGTGCACCGTGACCCCGTCCACGACGACCTCGCCCGACCCGTGGGCCCGCAGGACGAGGCCCTCCCGGGGGGTCACGGACATGACGCCCGGCGGAGGTTGTGCCACGGGCGACCCGTCGGCCAGTGGGTCACGGTCCGTGGCCAGCTCGTACTCGACGCACCGGGCCAGGGCGCTCACCGTCGTGAGCAGTGCCGGGTTGGCCTGGGACCAGATGGTCGACACGTCGATGACCCCGAGGAACGTGCCGGTGCAGGGATCGAGGATGGGGGCCGAGTAGCAGACCCAGTCATGGACCATCGGGGCGAAGTGCTCGGCCGAGAAGACGGTCTCCGGACGTCCGGTCAGCCGGGCGAGGGCCAGGGCGTTGGTGCCGACCGCGTCCTCGGACCACCGGCCACCGGGGGCGAAGTGGACGGCCTCGGCCCGACGGGCCATCTGACGGCCGCCGGCCGTCCAGGCGATGGTGACCTCCTCGTCGGTGATCGCGGCCACCAGGTTCCCCTGTGCAGCCAGGTCGGTCAGGTCGTCGAGGATCAATCGGGAGGCGCGGCCGAACCGTGACGCGGACCACCGGGCGGACACGTCCTCGGTCCGGTCCACCGGGGCGACCGGCAGGTCGGCGGCGACGGTTCGGGACGACCGGGCCCACGAGGAGGCCACGACGGTGCGCGTGGCCGCGACCGGCGTGCTGCCGCGGACGCCTGCCAGCCAGCGTTGCTCCAGCTCGCCCCTCCGCTTGCGCAGTGCCCGGTCCATCGGTCCCCCTCACGCCCGACGCAGGCCGGCCGGAGGCCGGGCCGCCTCCGGCCAGGACTCCCAGCCTGCCACCCGAACGGGCGCCCCGCCCGTCGGGGGTGCCCGGGCGCCTACCTTTCGCCAACCCCCGTTCCCGCAGACTGACCGTCGGGTCGATCGGCGGCCCCGTCACGCTCTCCAGGGGGAACACGCCATGCGCTACACACCACCCGGTCAACCCGGCAGCCTCGTCACGGTCGAGCCGCGCTACGACAACTACATCGGGGGCAAGTGGATCGCCCCGACCGCGGGCAGGTACTTCGGCAACGTGGCCCCCGGCACCGGGAGCGTCTTCACCGAGATCGCCCGCTCGGATGCCAGCGACATCGAGCTGGCCCTCGACGCGGCCCACACTGCGGCGACGGCCTGGGGAGCCACCAGCACCACCGAGCGGGCCAACATCCTGAACAAGATCGCCGACCGTATGGAGGCGGAGCTCGAGATGCTGGCGGTGGCCGAGTGCTGGGAGAACGGGAAGCCGGTCCGCGAGACGCTGGCCGCCGACCTACCGCTGGCGGTCGACCACTTCCGGTACTTCGCCGGGTGTCTGCGCGCCCAGGAGGGCTCGCTGTCGATGATCGACGAGGAGACCGTCGCATACCACTTCCACGAACCGCTCGGCGTGGTCGGCCAGATCATCCCGTGGAACTTCCCGATCCTCATGGCCGTCTGGAAGCTGGCCCCGGCGTTGGCGGCCGGCAACTGCGTGGTCCTGAAGCCGGCCGAGCAGACCCCGTGGTCGATCCTGAAGGTGGTCGAGCTCATCGGTGACCTGCTGCCCGACGGTGTGCTCAACGTCGTGAACGGATTCGGGGTGGAGGCCGGCAAGCCGCTGGCGAGCTCGAAGCGCATCGCCAAGATCGCCTTCACCGGGGAGACCACCACGGGACGCCTCATCATGCAGTACGCATCGGAGAACGTGATCCCGGTGACCCTGGAGCTCGGCGGCAAGAGTCCGAACGTGTTCTTTCCGGACGTCATGGCCGCCGACGACGACTTCCTGGACAAGGCGATCGAGGGCCTGGTGCTGTTCGCCCTCAACCAGGGCGAGGTCTGCACCTGCCCGTCCCGCGCGCTCATCCACGAGTCGATCTACGACGAGTTCATGGACCGTGCCCTCGAGCGGGTGCGAGCGATCGTGCTCGGTGACCCGCTGGACACCGACACGATGGTCGGCGCCCAGGCGTCCAACGACCAGTTGGAGAAGATCCTCTCCTACCTCGACATCGGCCGGGCCGAGGGCGCAGAGGTCCTGATCGGTGGCGGCCAGCGCCGGGTCGAGGGGTCCGAGGGCGGGTACTACGTCGAGCCGACCGTCTTCAAGGGCACCAACTCCATGCGGATCTTCCAGGAGGAGATCTTCGGCCCGGTCCTGGCCGTCACCACGTTCCGCGACGAGGAGGAGGCGATCGACATCGCCAACGACACCCTCTACGGGCTGGGCGCCGGCGTGTGGACCCGGGACATGAACACCGCCTACCGGGTGGGTCGGGCGATCAAGGCCGGCCGGGTGTGGACGAACTGCTACCACCTGTACCCGGCCCACGCCGCCTTCGGCGGCTACAAGGGCTCGGGCATCGGGCGCGAGAACCACGCCATGATGCTGGACCACTACCAGCAGACCAAGAACCTGCTGGTCAGCTACAGCCCGAAGAAGCTGGGCTTCTTCTGAGCACGGACGCCGCACCCGCGGCCCGGGTGGCCATCACACCCGAGGCGGCAGCACTGGTCCGCCGACTGGTGGAGCAGCACGGCCCGCTGCTGTTCCACCAGTCCGGCGGGTGCTGCGACGGGTCGAGCCCGATGTGCTTCCCCCGGGACGAGTTCCGGGTCGGCGAGCGCGAGGTGTACCTGGGCGATGTCCAGGGGACGCCCTTCTACATGGGCCCCGACCAGTACGCCTACTGGTCGCACACCCACCTCACCGTCGACGTGGTCCCCGGCCGCGGAGGCGGCTTCTCGGTGGAGGCGCCGGAAGGGGTGCGGTTCCTCATCCGGTCCCGGCTGTTCGACGATGACGAGCTGGCCGCCCTGGACCCGGTCGGGATCGGACAGCACCACGAGCCCGCCGGAGGCTGACCCGGCGGGTGCCGACGGTACCGACCACCTCGGCCGGTGCCGGGCCGGGAACGGCCGGGTGGCCGCCTCAGCGGATCAGGCCGAGGCCGTCCTGGCAGTGCGGCCCGCCCCAGTGCTCGACGATCTTGCCGTCCTGCATCCGCAGGATGGCCGTTCCGTTGATCGTGACCTCCTCGCCCGAGGGCGGAACGTCGTAGAAGGCCGCGGCGGTGTGGTGGCCGCGGACCGTCCAGTTCGACACGATGAGGTCCTCCGACTCGATGATCAGGTTGACGGTGAACACCATGTCGGGGAACGCGGCCCGGGCCGCTTCCCACCACTTCTGCTCCTCGCCCCGAACGTCCTCGCCCAACCGGTCCGGGGTCACCCGCTCGGTCACGTGGCTGTGGAACTCGGGGGCCCAGTAGCCGAAGACGGCCTCGGTGTCGCCCCGCTCCATGGCGGCGCTGTACTCGGCCAGGATCCGCAGGTTGTCCGACATGGCGTCCTCCTCCTCGTCCGCTCCTGCGCACCCTAGTCAGCGCCGGACGGCCGGGTCCCGCCTTGTCCGGCCGGCCGTCCGGCCGGTCCCGGTGTGCCGCTGTCAGGCATTGATGCCCTCGACGTACTCGTCGGACGAGGCGAGCTCCTCGAACTCCTGAGTCACCACCCGGTCGTGTTCGGCGGCATCCGCGATGGCCGACTTCCGCCTCCAACGGCCGACCAACAGGAAGATCGTCGGGAGGAACAGCACCTCGCCCGCAACGCAGACGTACCACCACCGCTGCCACTGCTTGGGCGCCGCCGCCCGGGCAGCCAGGACGTCGCGACCGTGGGTGGACAGGAAGGCCCGGTCGGCCGCGGGGATCCTCGACGCAGCGATCAGGTCGGCGGTGGCGGTGGCGAACGGGACCTCCGCCGCCTTGGCGATCTGTCCCACCGCAGCGATCTCCGCCTTGCGGTTCGTCGCGTCCGCCTGCAGCTCGGCCAGGGTGGCCGGCTGCACCAGCTTGAGCGTGGCGATCTGCGCCGAGTACTTCGCCTGCAGCGCCGACGCGTGCGGTCCGTAGTCGGCGACCGGGGTGGCCGAGGGGACCACGAACGGCACGACGAGGAAGGAGATGGCGGACACGATGCGCAGGATCCAGCCCCAGACGGCGAGCCCGGTGGCCACCAGCGCCGGATTCCGGCTCTCGAGGGTCTCCGTGTACGCAGCCATCCACGGGGCGTAGGCGATGCCGCGCGCCGCTGACATCAGCATGATGACGACCACGAACGTGTCGTAGGAGGTGTGGGGGTGGGTCGCCAACGAGGCGAACACCAGGCCCATGGCCACGGCGGCGACCCCACCGAAGAGCATGAAGGGCTTGCGCACCTTCATCCGGTCGGACGCCAACCCGACCAGGACGACGGCCACGGCGTCGGCCGACCAGAACCAGTTGCCGAGCCCGTTGGCCTCGGACTGGGAGAACCCGAACACCGACACGAAGTAGATGACGAAGAACCCGACTGCGGCGAGGTACATGAGGAGGAACAGGCTCACGCCCAGTGCGGGGACGAGCGTGTTGAGCCCTGCCATCTGGCGGAAGGGTCGCTTCAGCGCGTCCTCGACATCCATCCCGCGGGCGCGGACCTCGGCGAGGACGCGTTCGCGCAGCGACGTCATGACCTGGTCGCGGATGGACGGCGCCAGCTCGCGGAGGAACAGCAGGGCCAGCACGAACACGGCGAGGCCCACGGCCCCCGCGATCCGGAACTGGTCCTGCCACGCGGGCAGGTGGTCGAGCGTGTTCGAGGCGACCAGCGAGACGGTCAGGCTTCCGAGCACCGGCCCGAGGGTCCAGAAGCCCATGGCCACCCCCCGGCGCTGCTGGGGGGAGAAATCGCGGACCAGCGCCGGGGTGGCAACCAGCACCATCCCTTCGAAGAACCCGACCACCGCCACGGCCGCGCCGAAGCTCCACTTGGTCGTGGTGTTGGGGATGCCGAAGCACGTGACGAGGCCGACCACCAGGAGCCCGACGACGACCATGTTGGCCCGGCCGATCCGGTCGGCCACCGAGGCGATGAGCGAGGCGACGGCCCCCGACACGCTGCTCACCACCACGACGGTCAGGTAGAAGCGGAACGACATCTCGTAGTGGGTGAGGATCGACGCCGACACTGCGCCGGACACGTACTGCTGGTAGTACATGACGACGCTGCTCAGGACCACCAGGAGGAGCAGGCGGTAGCGGGTCCGGGTGGGAGGGTAGTGGTCGAGCTCGCGGCGCCACAGCCGATGGATGCCGGTGGTGGCCGCGTGGTCCCGCCCGACGGTGGTCGTCGGCACCACCTCGGCGCCGGTCATGCGAACGCCGCGATCAGCACGGAGGTGGAGCGCAGCAGCTCGGTGCGCAGGTCGGTCGGGTCCCCCGCCTGGACCACCCAGTCGATGATGACGCCCATCCCGAGCCGCACGGTGGTGGTCGCGGCAAACACCGGGTCCACATCGGCCCGCAGCTCACCGTCCTCGACCGCCTCGCGGAAGGCCCGTTCGAGCTCGAGCTGGCGCCGGTGGAACAGGAGCGGTGGCTCGGACCCGGCGGCCACCAGGGCGCCCGAGGCCAGGAGTGCGCGGAGCAGGTCGCGCTCGTGGTCGAGGATGTCGGCGAACAGCTCGACGATGGCGGTGGCGCGGAACAGGCCGCGCGAGTCGAGATCCGCCACCCCGATGTCGAAGCGGTGGACGGCCGTGTCCATCAGCGCGGTGATCACGTCGTCGCGTCCACCGACGAGGGCGTACACGGTCGGGACGCTGACCGCCGAGTGCTCGGCCAGCGTCCGCATGGTGAGCGCCTGGACGCCGTCTCGGGCGATGAGGTCGTGTGCCGCCTGGAGGATCTGCTTGCGTCGTCGGCGCTTGTTGGCTGTCCGGAGTTCTTGCACGGGTGCAGATTATTGCACGCGTGCAAGTTTTGTCCGTTGCCGCGCGGGCTGACCTGTCAAAACCCCGTAAACGCCACTTCCCCCGGGGGCCGGCCGGGCGCAGAGTGGAACCATGGGATCGGACGCGGGACCCACGGGGTCGCTCGGGCCGGCGCCTGCCGGGTCGTTGTCGACCGGTGGGCGTGGCGCCGGACTGCTGGCGTCGGTGGCCGTGCTGGCACCGGTGGCGGTCGCCGCGCTGCTCACCCCCTGGCGGAGCCGACTGGCACCGGCCGACGACGCCCTGATCCTGGTGGTGGTCATCGTGGCCGTCGCCACCGCCGGCTACCGGTGGGCGGCGGCGGTCTGCGCCCTGGCCGCCGCGCTCTCGTTCGACTTCTTCCTGACCCGCCCCTACGACTCGTTCCGCATCACCCGCACCAGCGACCTCGTCACGGAGGTCCTGCTCCTGGTCGTCGGCCTGGTGGTCGGCGACCTGGCCGCCCGGGGACGTACCCATCGTGTGGCCGCGGCACGCGGCCGGAGCCACCTGGCGCTCCTGCACGGCGTCACCGAGTTGGCGGCCAGCGGGCGCGACCCGGGCGAGGTGATCCGGGCCGCCGGCCGTGACCTGACCGCGCTGCTCGAACTCCGGTCGTGCGAGTTCACCCGGGACGATCCCGGGGTGGCTGCCCGGGTGGAGCCTGACGGGCAGGTCCGGATCGGCTCGGTCGGCTGGGCCACCGGAGACCTCGGCCTGCCCCACCGCGGCGTGGTGCTGCCGGTGCGCAGCGGGGGCGCCGTACTGGGGTCCTTCGTCCTCACTCCGGTTCCCGGAGTCCGCCTGCCGCCGGACCACCTGCTGGTGGCCGTAGCAGTGGCGGACCAGGTGGGGGCGTCACTGGCGACGGGAGAGGCGCACCTGATGGGCTGAGCGGCCGGAGCGCGACCGGGCCCTCCCCGGTCCCGGTTCATCGGATGCTCGCATTCCGGCAATCTTCCCGAAACGGAGCTGCGATACGGTCGCACCACCAAGCGCGCGACGTCGTGTCCGGTGCGGTCGGCGGGGCCGGACCGGACACGACCGAGTGCGCTCGGTCCACCACCGGTGGATCGGATCGGGGACGGCACGAGAGGTCCGGGGCATGGCTTCCGACACGCAGGATCCGGGCGTCGGGGCCGACGCCCCGTGGGCCGAGGGCGGACTCGAGCTGCTCATAGACGAACTGGACCCGGCCGGCTCCCACGTCCCGGCCGCCCCGCACGTGATCGTGCTGTTCGGCGCCACCGGCGACCTGGCGAAGCGCAAGCTGATCCCCGGCCTCTTCCACCTGTCCCGGGCGGGGATGCTGCCCGAGTGCCACATCGTGGCCACGTCGCTGGAGCTCCTCGACGACGGCGAGTACCACGGCATCGCCCGCGCCGCCTGTGACGAGTTCGCACGGGGCGGGGTGACCGACCACCACTGGGGCGCCTTCCAGCAGCGCCTGGTCTACGTGCCCGGCGAGCACGGCGTTACCGGACTGGCCGAGATGGTCCGCCGACTCGAGGCCACCTTCGACGTCGAGCCGCGCCGGCTCCACTACCTGAGCATCCCGCCGTCCGCCGCCGACTCGGTGGTCCGCACCCTGGGCGAGGCGGGCCTGACCGAACGGTCGCGGGTCATCATGGAGAAGCCGTTCGGCACGGACCTCCACAGCGCCAGGAAGCTCAACGCGGTCGTCCGCGAGGTGTTCGACGACGACCAGGTGTTCCGGATCGACCACTTCCTCGGCAAGGAGGCGGCCCAGAACATCCTGGCCTTCCGGTTCGCCAACGGCCTGTTCGAGCCGATCTGGAACCGCCAGCACATCGACCACGTCCAGATCGACGTGCCCGAGACCCTCGGGGTCGAGTCCCGGGCGGCGTTCTACGAGCAGACCGGCGCGTTCCGCGACATGGTCGTGACGCACCTGTTCCAGGTCCTCGCCTTCGTGGCCATGGAGCCGCCGACCGCCCTCGAGCCGAGGTCGATCAACGAGGAGAAGAACAAGGTCTTCCGGTCGATGGTGCCGATCGACACCCGTGACGTGGTGCGCGGCCAGTACGAGGGCTACACCCACGCCGACGGTGTGCCGGCCGACTCCGACACCGAGACCTTCATCGCCCTCAAGTGCGAGATCGACAACTGGCGGTGGGCCGGGGTCCCCTTCTACCTGCGGACCGGCAAGCACCTGGCCGATGGCGCCCGAATCGTGTCCATCGCCTTCCGCGAGCCACCGAAGTCGATGTTCCCGGCCGGCTCGGGCGTGGGGGCACAGGGCCCGGACCACCTCACGTTCGACCTGGCCGACTCCTCCAAGCTCTCCCTGTCGTTCTACGGCAAGCGCCCAGGTCCGGGCATGAAGCTCGACAAGCTCAGCCTCCAGTTCGCCCTGCACGAGACCGAGGACAGCGACCACGTCCTCGAGGCCTACGAGCGGCTGATCCACGACTCGATGAGCGGCGACCAGACGCTCTTCACCAACGCCGAGGGCATCGAGCGGCTGTGGGAGGTGTCCCAGCCCCTCCTCGACCACCCGCCCGAGGTCCAGCTCTACCGGGTGGGCTCGTGGGGCCCGCCGGCCATGCGGGACATGATCGCCCCGCGGTCATGGCGGCTGCCCTTCGAGCGGGGCTGGCGTCAGAAGCGGTGACCGCACCGGGGACCAGCGGGCTCGCCGACGCCACGGACGCCATGGCCGGCAGCTGGGGCGGCGACGGGCACGTGATCGTGTGCGGGCTCCGGGGCGTCGGCCTGCGCACCGTCGAGCAGCTCCACCAGAGCGGGATCCCGGTGGTGGTGGTCGACGACGATCCCGACCTCCGGCTGGCCCGGATCATCGAGGGCTGGGGGGTGACCCACGTCCATCGGAGCGCGCAGCTGGGCCGCGGGTTGGTGGAGGCGGGCATCGACCGGGCGTCGGCGGTGATCTGCGCCGAGGTGAACGAACTGGCCACCCTGGAGATCGCCATGCGGGTGCGCGAGGTGCGCCCGGACGTCCGGCTCGTGGTGCAGCTGGCCAACCCGTCGGTGGGCCGGGCCCTCGAGCGCGTCCTCGGTGCCGGCACGGTCCTCGACGTCGCCGCCCTGGCGGCTCCCTCGTTCGTGGAGGTGTGCCTCCGCATGCCGTCGCACCGGCTGGACCTGGGAGGCGAGCAGTTCGCGGTGGTCGAGGTCGAGGTGGGCGGTTCCGGGGAGACCGGGTACAACCGGACGTTCCGGAGCCACTTCGGACACCTGGCCCCGGTGGCCGTGGTGCCGGCCGACGGGGGCGACATCGCCTGCTGCCCGGGCCGGGACCACCCGGTGGGCGAAGGGGACCGGGTGGCGGTCCTGGGCACGCCTGCGGAGCTGGCCGCGGCCGGCATCGACCTCGATGCCGGGGTCGGAGCCGCGGAGGTGGCGATCCCGGCCATGGAGCGGGCCCGACGTCGGCTGGCGGCGCTGCGGGACTCCAACGCGCGTGGCCTGGCCGCGGTCGTAGCGGCACTCCTGTCGTTGGTGGTGGTGTCGACGGCGGTGATCCGGCTGTCCTATGTCGACGCTGGCGGGCACGGGCATCCGGGGCTGCTGGCCTCCGTCTACTTCACGGTGGAGACGGTGGCCACCGTGGGCTACGGGGACTACAACTTCTCCGGCCAGGCGGCCTGGTTCCAGGTGTTCGGCATCGTGCTCATCGCACTGGGCGTGACGCTGGTGTCCACGGCGTTCGCCCTCTTCACCAACTTCCTGGTGAGCCGCAGGATCGACCAGTCGTTGGGTCGGCGCCGGGTGCCGGGCATGACCGGCCACGTGGTGGTCGTGGGTCTCGGCTCGGTGGGGATCCGCGTGGTCGAGGGACTCGTGGCCCAGGGGCGCGGCGTCGTGGTCATCGAGCGCGACGGACAGAACCGCTACCTGGACCGGGCCCGGGCGCTGCGGGTGCCGGTGGTGATCGCCGACGCCACGCTGCGCCAGACCCATGCCTCGGTGAACCTGGACGAGGCGTCGGCCGTCGCCATCCTCACCAGCGCCGACCTCACCAACATCGAGACGGGCCTGGCCGTCCGCGAATCCCTCGGCGACCGGTGGGACGTCGTGCCGGTGGTGCTGCGGGTGTTCGACCGCGACCTGGCCCGGATGATGGAGCGCAACTTCGGGTTCCGCCACGTCCGGTCGACCTCGGCGCTGGCCGCGCCGTGGTTCGTCGGCGCCGCCCTCGGTCTCGACGTCCTCGAGACCTTCTTCGTGGACCAGCAGCCGTTCCTGGTCGGCCGGCTGGCCATCGCCTCGGGTGGGGGTCTGCAGGGCCTCGCCATGCAGGACCTGTCGGCCCGGACCCGGGTGGTGGCACTGAGCCGGGCGGCCGGCGACGGTTCCCTCGAGCACCCGCCCCGGCGAGGCACCCGGTTCGAGGGCGGGGACCTGGCCTACCTACTCGGGCCCTACGACGAGCTGCTGGACGTGCTGCGGCGGGACCAGCGGGCGGTTGGCGGCTGAGGCTCCCAGGGGCCACCCCGCCGGGCGGCCCCTCTCCGGCCTGTGGCACCATGCGGGCGGGTGGGGCGCGACAGGGTCGCCTCTCCGCGGGGGAGGGACACCGCTCGGAAACGTGGGGACGTCGTGCGCAAGCAGGTGGGAGCGGCACGTCGGTCACCCCGACCAGCACGGCCGGGGCCACGATCGGCGGCCAGGCACCGCGAGGTACCCTGTGGGGTACGCGAACCGGAGGAAGCCCGTGGAACTGCCCGAAGACGTCGTCGACGACCTGCGCAAGCGGCTCCGCCGCGCCGGCGGTCAGGTGACCGCGGTCGAACGGATGCTGGCCGAGGGTCGCGAGTGCCGGGACATCGTGACCCAGCTGAGCGCCGCCATCAATGCCCTGGAGCAGGCCGGCTTCCGCCTCGTGGCCAGCGGGCTCACCTACTGCATCGAACACCCGGACGAGGCGGCCGCCTCGGGCTATCCCCTGGACGAGGTCCAGCGGATGTTCACGAAGCTGGCCTGAGGCCCCTCACCCCGGCGCCGGATCGGGCCGGATCCGGATCCGGTGGGTGACGGGCCTCAGACGGGCCCCCGCACCAGGGCGAGGTCGCCGGTGCGGGCCGCCTCAGCCGCCAGCCACGTGGCGTAGCCGCCGTCCAGGTTGCGGGCACGGTAGCCGAGCTCGTGGAGGAGCTCGGTGGCGGTGTGGCCGCGCTGGCCCGCCTGGCAGCAGACGGCGAACGGGCCGGGGCCCAGCGACGGCAGGTCCTCGCGGAGCGTGTCCAGCGGGGCGACCACGCTGCCCGGGATCGTGCCCCGGGCGCATTCGGCCGGAGTGCGGACGTCGAGCAGGGTCCACCCGGACGCAACCACGTCGGCCAATTCGGCGGGCTGGATGACGTCGCACTCGCCGGAAAGGACGTTCTCGGCCATGTAGCCAAGCATGTTCACCGGATCCTTGGCCGAGGAGAAGGGCGGTGCATAGGCGAGCTCCAGGTCGGCCAGGGCCGGGGCCTTGAGGCCGGCCGACATGGCCGTGGCCAGGACGTCGATCCGCTTGTCGACGCCGGCGCCGCCCACAGCCTGGGCCCCGAGGATCGTTCCGTCGACCGGGTCGAACAGGAGCTTGATGGTCATCTGCTCGGCGCCCGGGTAGTACGAGGCGTGGTTCATCGGATGGGAGTGGATGCACCGGTAGGGCCGGCCGGCGGCGCGCAGCCGCGCCTCGTTCCACCCGGTCATGGCTGCGGTGCGGTCGAACACCTTCACGATGGCGGTGCCGATCGACGGCGTACCGGGGCGGGTGAGCCCGGCGATGTGGTCGGCCACCCGACGCCCCTGCCGGTTGGCCACGTTGGCCAGCGCCACCAGCGAGGGGCCGCCGCCGATCGAGTCGACCTTCTCCACGGCATCGCCCACGGCGTAGACGTCGGCGTGGCTGGTCTGGCCCGTTCCGCTGACCGCGATGCCTCCGTGGGGCCCGAGGTCGAGCCCGGCCATGGCGGCCAACCCGGCGTCGGGTCGGACGCCGATCGAACCGACCACGAGGGCTGCCGGGATCGACCGGCCGTCGGCCAGCTCCACCGCGTCGTCGGTGACCTCGGTGACGGCCACCCCGGTCTCGACCCGCACGCCGTGGGCGACGAGCTCGGCGGCCACCAGGACGGCCAGTTCGGGGTCGAGTGGCGTCAGGATCTGGTCGGCCGCCTCCACCACGGTCACGTCGATGCCCGCGTGGCACAGGTTTTCCGCCGTCTCCAAGCCGACGAAGCCGGCGCCGATGACCACGGCAGTCGCCGGTTGCCGGGCGACGTCACCGAACAGGCGGGCTGCGTCCTCGACGGTGCGTAGCGACCGAACCCGGTCGAATCCCGGGATCCGGGGCCGGACCGGCACCGCCCCGGGGCTCAGGACCAGCTTGTCGAAGCCGAGGTCGTACCCGGTGCCGTCCACCATGGAGCGGACGGTCACGGTGTGGGCATCGGCATCGATGCCCACGACTTCGGCATCCACCCGCACGTCGAGGCGGAACCGTTCGTGGAGGCGCTCGGGGGTCTGGAGCAGCAGGTCCTCCTCCTCCTCGATGACACCACCGACGAAGTAGGGGAGGCCGCAGTTGGCGTAGGAGACGTGACCCGAGCGCTCCACGACGACGATCTCCGCCGACTCGTCGAGGCGCCGGAGGCGGGCGGCGGCCGACATGCCCCCGGCCACGCCACCGACGACGACGACCCGCAGCGGGACGCCGGCGCCCGCGCCTGTCGGTGCGTCCGCCTGCTCCTCGTCGGGTGTCCCCGCTCGGCTGTCGCGCTGCGTCGTCATGGTCTCCGTCCGCACTATGGGAATTCGGCCCTGTTCACCATACCCCATTGGGTATTAGATGGAACCGGGTCCGACGTCACGGACCCCGCCGGAGGAGGCGCGTCATGCACCAGATCGTGATCCTGGGAGGGGGCACCGGAGGGACGCTGACCGCCAACCGACTGCGTCGGGCCTACGGGTGGGACGAGGCAGCCATCACCGTGGTCGATCAGGACGACGCCCATGTCTACCAGCCGGGCCTCCTGTTCGTACCCTTCGGGCTCACGCAGCCCGAGGACCTCACCCGCCCCCGGGGACGCCAGCTGCGTGCGGGCATCGGGTACCGGACCACCGGGGTCGACCACGTCGACATTGCCGACCGGTCGGTGGTCCTGGCCGACGGGACGACGCTCCCCTACGACGTCCTGGTCGTGGCCACCGGAGCGGTCCTCGCTCCCGAGGAGACCGAGGGACTGACCGGCCCGGGCTGGATGGAGAAGGTCTTCACCTTCTACACGTCCGAGGGCGCGGCGGGCCTCGAGGCCGCCCTGCGCGGGTTCGACCACGGTCGACTGGTGGTCAACGTGGTCGAGATGCCCATCAAGTGCCCGGTCGCGCCCCTGGAGTTCTGCTTCCTGGCCGACTGGTTCCTGCGGGAGCGGGGGGTGCGCGACGCCGTCGAGCTGACGTACGTGACCCCGCTGGACGCCGCGTTCACCAAGCCGGTGGCCGCCCGCCAGCTGGGTGGGATGCTGGCCGAGCGCGGCATCGAGCTGGTCACCGAGTTCAACACGGGCGAGGTGGACGGCAGCGGTGGCCGGCTCGTCTCCTACGACGAGCGCGAGGTCCCCTTCGACCTCGCCGTGGTCATCCCGGCGCACAACGGCGCGCCCTGCATCGTGCGCTCGCCCGGGCTGGGCGATGTGCTGGGGTTCGTCCGGACCGACGATCACACCCTGCAGTCGACGGTGGCCCCCGAGGTGTTCGCACTGGGCGACGCCGCCTCCCTCCCGACCTCAAAGGCCGGCTCCGTCACCCACTTCGAGGGCGAGGTCCTCGTGGAGAACGTCCAGCGATTCCTGGCGGGTCAGCCCCTCGACGCCTCGTACGACGGCCACTCCAACTGCTTCATCGAGACGGGCTTCCACAAGGCGATGCTCATCGACTTCAACTACGAGGTGGAACCGCTCCCCGGGCACTTCCCGGGCCAGGTCGGACTGCCACTGCTGAAGGAGTCGCACCTCAACCACCTGGGAAAGCTCATGTTCCAGTGGATCTACTGGCACAGCCTGCTGCCGGGTCGCGAGATCCCCGGCGTACACAGCGCCATGCCGACCTCGGGCAAGCAGCAGCCCGTGGACGTCTAGAGAGGAGCTGCCGTCATGACCGTCGACACCATTGCCGGGACACCGGTGGACGTGAACGAGGAAGGGTTCCTCACGGACCCGTCCCAGTGGAACGAGGGGATCGCAGCGGAGCTGGCCCGGCGGGAGGGCATCGACCCGCTGACCGACCGGCACTGGGAGGTGGTCCGGTTCATGCGGGCCGAGTTCGAGGCGAAGGGATCCGGCCCGACCGTGCGGGTGCTGGGCAAGACGTCCGGCGTGCCGGTCAAGGAGCTCTACCAGCTGTTCCCCAAGGGCCCGGCCAAGCTGGCGGCCAAGATCGCCGGAATCCCCAAGCCACGGGGCTGCATCTGACGCTGCAGCACGGGACCCACCACCGCGGGCCGCAGCGTCACCCGGTCCGTACGGACGAGCGAGAGGAGCGTGCACCATGGGCGACACCATCGAGAAGGTGTCCATCGTCATCTCCAAGGGATCCCTGGAAGGGATCTACCCGGGGCTGATCATGGCCAACGGGGCGAGGGCGGAGGGGATCGAGGCCAACCTGTTCTTCACGTTCTTCGGTCTCGACGCCATCCACTCGAAGCGGCTCGACCACATCAAGGTGGCGGCGGTGGGGAACCCGGGGATGCACATGGCCAGCCTGCTCGGCGTCCTCCCGGGGATGTCGGCCATCGCCACCCACATGATGGAGAAGAAGATGGATGCGTTCGACATCCCGGGCATCCCCGAGTTCATGGAGCTCATCGGGGACACCGGGTGCGGGATGTACGCCTGCAAGGCGTCGGTGGACCTGTTCGGCTTTGCCGCCGAGGACTTCATCGAGCAGGTCCAGGGCATCATCACCGTGGGCGAGTTCTACGGGATCGCCGCCGGCGGCGAGATCATCTTCACCTAGGGTCGGCGGCGCCCCTCGCCCGGCCAGGGCCTCACACCGCCGGAGCACCGAGCGGTGCGCTCCGACGGGGTTCCGGTCGCCCACGGGGACGCCGATGTCGGCTCCGTGCACTCGAACCCATCGGCAGGGCGAGTCTCGGCGGCGGTGCCGATCGTCTCCAGGGTCCTGGTGCCCCTGGCGGGGAGCGCAACGCGGTGCAGCCATGCCCAGAGGGGTAGGTGCAGAGCCGTGGCGTGCGTGCAGTGCGGGCAGCCGACCGGGTCGGGGTGCGGGCTGCACCTGGAACAGGTTCTGGGCCATGTGGCTCCGAAGTCAGTTGCCGATGCACCGCCGGAGGCCCACCCGGGCCCGAGCGGCACTGGTCCGGACGCTGCCCGGTATCGGGGTGGGGTCAGGCGCCCGGGCGCGGCCGATGCCCGGGTCGTCCGGCACCGGTGTTGTCAGCTCCATCGACCATCACCTCGACGACGGGCTCGACCCGGTCGTCGAACTCGGTGCGCAGCGCCCGGGACATCACCGCGTGCTGCAGGTAGAGCGTGGTGATGTAGGTCAGTTCCAGGATGTGCTCGTCGGGCAGGTGGGACCGCAGGGCGTCGAACAGCCCGTCGGGGACCCTCCCGAGGTCGAGGGCGAGGCAGTCGGTGTAGGCGAGGACGAGCCGCTGGACCTCGTCGAAACAGTCGGCGGCGGCCCAGTGGGGCACGGCGGCGATCGCCTCCTCGGGCACCTCGAGCGCCCGCAACGACTTGCAGTGCTGCGAGTAGACGAACTGGCTGCCCGATGCCCACCCCACCCTGGCCTGGGCCAGCTCCCGCAGGACCGGGTCCAGGAGCCGCTTCGGGCTCTGGTAGAGCCCGAAGCCCTGAACGGCGTGCTCGAGCACGTCCGGCACCAGGGCGAACACGGTCCACCAGTCGCCCGGGGTTCCGTCCGACGTCCCCGGTTCGGCCACCGGGTCCCTGCCCTCGAACAACAGGTCGTACATCACGGTGACGATCGGTGCCTCCGCCTCCGAACGGGGCACCTGTCGCAGGCGGGGCACGGCGTCAGACCGCCGCGCGGTCGGCGGCCCGTGCCGGGGTGTGCCTGACGTCGCCGGGACCGAGCTCCCGGGTCCAGCACGCGAACTCGAGCAGCACGCCGTCGGGGTCCTGGAAGTAGATGGAGCGCACGAACACTCCGGGGTGCAGGCCGTCGGCGATGCCCCATTCGCTGTCGTCGTGGTTGGCCACGTCGGTGCAGTCCACACCGGCGGCCCGCAGGCGGTCCCGGTACTCCTCGATCTTCTCGGGGGGCACCGCGAAGGCGACGTGGTTCATGGAGCCCACCGCACTGGTCAGGCTGCCCTGGTCGGGGCGGCCGCTCGGCGCCGACACCCCGGGGACGCCGTCCGGGGCGTCGGGGAACCAGAAGAACGCCAGCGCGTCCCCCCCGCCGCAGTCGAAGAAGAAGTGCTGGCCCATGCCGGCGGGCAGGTCGATCGTCTTGATCAGCGGCATGCCGAGGACGTTGGAGTAGAAGTCGACGGTCCGCTCCATGTCCCGGCAGACCAGGGCCAGGTGGTTGATGCCCCGGAATTCGAAGCCGCGGCTGTCGGCGGAGGTGGGCCGGTCGTCGGGGGCCTGGGCCATGGATGCTCCTCGCGGTGGATCCCGGCGTCCGGTCCGGGCGTGGGTACGTCGGCGGGTCCACCGTAATCCCGGGTGCCGTCCCGTGCCGGACGCACCGTCGGGCACGGGACGGCACCGCGGGCGGCCCCGGAGTGGTCAGCCGTCGAGCAGGGCCAGTGCGTCGAGGTCGAGCGACTGCTGGGCGTGGCGACGCACGTTGGTGAGGAACATGCGGTCGCCCCGCTCGGTCTGCTTGACGACCATCGACGCGCCGACGGCCATGAGCACACCGCCGAACGCCTCGCGCCGGTAGTCGGTGCGCAACTGCCCGAGCGGGTAGTCGCGGACACCGCCGGTCACGAGGGCCTCGTGGTATCCGGCCACCAGTTCGTCCGCGGCTGTCCGGCGCACCTCGGGCTCGAGGCTGCCGCCCACGAAGTAGGCGAGGTCGTAGGCGGCACAGGCCCAGTTCACGGTCTGGAAGTCGACGACGGCCGGCTCGGGCCGGTCCGGGGTGAACAGCAGGTTGTCCAGGCGGAAGTCAGCGTGGACGAGGGTCCTCGGGCCCCGCGGCCGGGCGAGGAATGCGCTGAGCCGGGGGATGAACGCCTCGAGCAGCGCCCGGTGGTCGGCTTCGAGCCGATCGCCGTAGCGGTCGAGGAAGCCGGGGAACAGTCCGGTCACGAGCGCCGCGGTGAACTCGTCCCCCGCCGGCGACGAGCGGTCGAGCCAGCCGTTGGCCGCAAGGGCTGGGTCCTCCCAGCACGGGGCGTGGAGGGCGGCCAGCTGCCCGAGGGCGGCGGCGGCCACGTCGGCACCGCACCCCTCGATCTCGTCCCCCTGGGCGGCGCCGTCCAGGTCCTCGAGCAACAGGGTGAACCACGACTCGGCCGGGTCGAGGGCGGCGAACAGCAGGCCGGGGATCCGGGCGTGCACCCGGGGCGCCACCTCGGCGTAGAACCGGACCTCCACCTCGTAGGCCCGCATCATCCGGCCGGTGTTGAGGCTCTGCTCGTCCTCCGAGGCGAACTTGCCGACCACGCTGGCCGGCCCGGCGCCCGCCGGCTCGTAGGTGAGGGCGAAGCGTGCCGTGTCCGCCATCTGCCCGGTCCCCACCGGGGTGGGCGACACCTCGACCACCCGGGCGGTCGGATCGAGGAGGCCGCGCGCCTGCAGCACGCCGGTCAGCCACCTGGCGTCGACGTCGTCCGCCGTCCGGCGCACCTCGTCCGCACCCGAGGCCCCGGTCGCCCGGTAGCTCACGTCCGCTCCAGGTCGTCGGCGGCCCGGCACAGCAGGCGCTGGAGGTACAGCCCGCGCTCCAGGTCGAGCGGGTGCGGCCGGCCGGACGCGGTGGCCACGAACTCGTCGACCACCGTCGTCAGCACGCCGGGGTCGAACCCTGCCGTGTCGACCTCGAGCACGCCGTCGGACGTGTGCACCTCGATGCCGGCGCGCGACTCGTCCAGTGGACTGTTACCGGTGAGGGAGGCCTCGCTGACCGCGCCGCCCTCGTGGTCGAGGAGGAGGCCGACCCACCGGCGCGGGTCACCGTGGGCCCGGATGCCGACGACCGGCCCGAGGGCGGCGTCGAGCAGGTCGACCACGTGGGGGCCGAGGTCGAAGAGCGGACCGTGCTCGAGGCGCCAGGGTGTGGCGAACGGGCCGCCCAGGAACCCGCCGGACAGGAAGCAGCCACGGCCCCCGAGTTGCGGCGTCCCGGCCACCGCCGCCAGGAGGGCCCGGACGTCGGACCGGTAGCGCCAGGTGAGGAGCAACTGGGTGCCCACGCCGGCCCGGGCCACCTCGTGGGCCAGCGCCTCGACGGCTGCGGTGCCGAGCGCGACCGGCTTCTCCAGCAGGAGCGTCTTGCCGGCCCGGGCCGCGTCGATGGCGAGTACGGCCTGGACGTCCGGCGGTACGGCGAAGGACACCGCGTCCACCTGGTCGAGGAAGCGGGCGAACGAGTCGTACCCGACGGCCCCGAGTGGACCGGCCACCTCCTCGGCTGCACCCTGCCGGCGGGCCCACACCGCCACCAGGGTGGTCCGGGGGTGGACGGCGAACATGGGGGCGTGGACGAGGTGGGCCCAGGGGCCGGCCCCGACCACGCCGACCCGGAGCGACGGGGAGCCGGCCGGGGCGTCCATCGGTCAGCCGGCGGCCAGAACGGTCACGAAGTCACGGGACCATCCGGCCACGTACTGGTTGGCCGGCCTGTTCTGGCCAGGGATCCCGATGGCGAGCGGGGCGCCGGGCGCCGGTGCCACGGCGATCTGCACCCATTCGGGATTGATGTCGAGCTCCATGGCGGTCACCGTGCCGGCGGACACCAGGGCACCGGCCAGGTCGCTCGGCAGCGAGGTCATGCTCCCGGCGTACAGCAGGTCGCCGGCCTGGTCCTCGCCCAGGGCGCTGCGGGCCACCGAGCTGCCGCCGCCGAGGGTGGCTCCCCATGCCGGCACGTCGGCGATGTTCGGGCTCGGCTGGCCGGCGAGCACCAGCGGGGGGAGGTTCTGGCGCACACTGGCCACCTGCTCGCCCTTGGCCGGGACGCTCTGACCCCACACACCGACGTGCCCGGTCCCGTCGGTGTCGATGACCAGACTGGCGTAGCCGGCCTGGAGCGGCACGAGGACCTGGCCGTTCAGCTCGAACCCGCCGGCCCCGGCCGACGCCTCGAAGCCCCCGTTGAACGCGGCGAGCAGCGCGGCGGTCTCGTTCGGCCCGATGACCGACCCGCTGTCGGCCGACACCACGGCCGACCCGCGCGGCGGGTCGCTACTGCCCACGTGGAGCCCGACGTGGGTCTGGCCGGCCCGGAAGCGGAAGATCGTGACCGTGTGGCCCGTCGGCTCGGTCACCGTCTCGCTGTCCACGGCGATCGCCCCGTTCGCACGGGACACGACGGTCCAGCCCGGCTGCTCGGTGGTGGTCGTCGTCGTCGGGGGCACGGTCGTCGCCGTCGTGGCCGGTGCGGCTGCACCCGACGAGCAGCCGGCCAGCAGCAGGCCGGTGGCGGCCAGGGCGACGGCCAGGGTCCGAGGGGAGGTTCGTCGGCGGGGCGCGACGGCGCGCGGGTTCGAGGAGGGCGGCACGGGCCAGGAGCTTACGGGACCTCCGGCACCGGTCGGTGTCACACCGGGCCCGGTCGGTCCCGTCAGTCCGTGCCGGCGAGGCGGGGCGCGATGGTCAGGCCGCCGTCGACCCGCAGGACCTGGCCGTTCACGAACGAGGCGCTCTCGGACAGCAGGAAGCCGACGACCCGGGCGATGTCGTCGGGCGTGCCGAGGCGCCCCAGCGGGTTCTGCTCGGCCAGACGGGCCCGCCCCGCCTCGGGCACGCCGCGGGCCGCCGTCTCGGTCAGGATGAACCCGGGGGCGACGACGTTGCACCGGACGCCGTCGCGGCCGTACCGGGCGGCGACGTGCCGGCCGAGCTGCTCGACTGCGGCCTTGGACACGCCGTAGGCCACCCGGCGGTGCTCGCCGATCGAGGCCGAGCCCGAGGAGATCAGCACGATGGCGCCGCCGCCCCGTGCCCGCATCCGGGGCAGCACCTCGCGCACCAGCACGAGGCCACCGGTGGCGTTGGTGCGCAGGACGCGGTCCCAGGTGTCGAGGTCGACCTCCTCGGCGTCGCGGTCGGTGCGGAAGTCGGTCCACGCCGCGTTGTGGTCGAGGAGGTCGACGCCGCCGAACCGTGCCTCGACGGCGGCCACCGCGGCCGACACGGCACCGGCGTCGGACACGTCGCAGGCGAGCCCGAGGGCGTCGTGCCCGGCGGCCCTGAGTGCGTCGGCGACGCCTCGCGCACCGTCCCCGTCCTTGTCCGTCACGGCGACACGGGCACCGAGTACGGCCAGGTGGGCCGCGGTGGCGGCTCCGATGCCCCGTGCCGCCCCCGTCACGAGGGCCACCTTGCCGGCGAGCGCTCCGGGGGAGGGGACGCCGGTCACGACCGGCACCCGGGAGCGGACGGCGCACGGAGCGCGGAGCGGGGTGGACAGGCAGGCCGGGATGGCATGGGTGCACGGTAGCCAACCGGTCGGACGCCCGCGCCGCCGGGGCCGGGACGCGAGCAAGCGCCCGTCCCACGGATCGGCGGGGATCGGGCGCTCAGCTCTCACTGATCTCCGAGAAGGGGCGGTGGTCGGGAATGGCTTCCAGGGAACTCGTGACGTTCCTGTCATGGTGCCGCCCGCACTCCGGGTCGGGCACCCCTGACGAACCTGGGCCTACGGTCGAGCGACCGTCGATCCCTCACCGCCCGCTCTCAGAGCGGGCAACCTCTGCTCCATCGCATAGGCGCCTCCTCGGGACCCTGGCGAATCCCTCATCACCCACTGTACGGATCGGGACCGCCGAACTGCAGAGGCCAAGGTCCCGATCCTGCGGTCGGGACGGGGACCCGCCCCGGTACCCTTCGGGCGGGCGCCTCGGCCCCGATCCTCGGAGGAGACCCATGACGGACAGGCTCGCAGCACTCGCCGGCTCGGTGGACCGCCTCCGGACCACGATCGCCGGGCTGGACCCGATCCGGCTCGTCCAGCCGGCCTACCCGTCCGACTGGAGCATCGCCGACGTGCTGTCGCACCTAGGCTCCGGCGCGGTGATCCTGCTGGGTCGGCTCGAGGACGCGGTGTCCGGAGCGGACACGCCCGACGGCGCCGCGCAGGCTGTCTGGGACCGGTGGAATGCCAAGTCGCCGGAGGCCCAGGCGTCGGACGCCCGGGTGGCCGACCGGGCCCTGCTGGAACGCCTCGAGGGGATGACCGACGACGAGCGCGCCGGCTTCCGCTTCGCCATGGGCCCCGTGGAGCTCGATCTCGACGGGTTCGTCGGCCTGCGCCTCAACGAGCACGCCCTCCACCTGTGGGACATCGAGGTCGCGCTCGACCCCGCCGCCACCGTGGCGGCCGGCTCGGTCAGCGCCGTGGTCGACAACCTGGGCCTGATCGTCCGGCTCACCGGCCGGCCGGTGGACGACGCCCGCCCGGTCGTCCTCGCCACGACCGACCCGGCACGCGCCTTCGTCGCCACGCTGGGACCGGATCAGGTCGAGCTGACCCCGTCGGGCGGGGCCGGGGTCCCCGATCTGGTGCTGCCGGCCGAGGCCCTGGTCCGCCTGGTCTACGGCCGCCTGGACCCCGACCACACCCCGCCGGTCGAGGGCACGGCCGACCTCGACGAACTGCGGGCGGTGTTCCCGGGCGCCTGACCGGCGCCCCCGTCAGCCGGTGACGAGCGGCGGCCGGGCCACGGCGAACATGGCCAGACAGCCCAGGACGGTGACCAGGGTCCACGACCAGGCGGACCGTGGCCGTGCCCGCAGTGTCGTGACCACCACCAGTGCGGCGGCGCCGAGCGTCACCAGCAGGAGTACGGACTGCAGCGGCCGGGCACTGCCGCCGAGCAGCCGGATCGCCACCGCGCACGAGGCCAGCAGTGCCACCCCGGCGACCAGTGCGGCCCGCGCGCTCATGCGCTGGGGCAGTCCGACGATGCCCGAGCGTGCATCGTCCTCGCGGTCGGCCAGCGTGTTGACGAAGTGCGCCCCCACACCGAGCAGCGCGGTGGCGAGCATTACCGCCGGACGGGGCCACGGGTGGCCAGGCAGGCCGAGGGTGACGAAGGCGGGCAGGAGTCCGAACGAGACGGCGTAGGGGAGCGGACTGATCACGGTCGCCTTGAGGCCCAGGTTGTAGGCCCAGGCCGAGGCGATGGCCACGAGGTGCACGGCAGCCGCCCGCCACCCGGACAGCAGCGAAAGGGGTACGGCCGTCGCCAGCGCGGTGCAGGCGGCGGCACGCACGGTCCGCACCGAGACGTCACCGGCGACGATCGGCTTGTCGGTGCGCCCCACGGCGCGGTCGCGCCCGGCATCGATCCAGTCGTTGCTCCACCCGGTGGACAGCTGGCCGGCCAACACGGCCACGGCAACGGCGGCGCAACCGGCCGGACCGCGCCCGGCCAGCCCGGCCAGCGCGGTGGCGACGGCCACGACGGCCAGCGTCGGCTGAAGGTGGCAGGCACGGAGCAGCCCGGTCAGGGGACGGCGGCCGTGCACCGCGGGCGTCGCTCGGTCCGGGGTCACGGGCCACCCTACGTCCACGGCAGCCCCGCGGGACGGGGCGCGCTCGGCGGCTACAGGAGGCGGCCGGGTGCGGGCGTGGTGGCCAGGAGCTCGACCTCCCGGTCGCTCCGGTGGAGGAGCCGCTCGATCTCGGCGGGCGCGACCGGCCGCGAGAAGAGGTAGCCCTGACCGTGGTCGCAGTGCTCGGCGCGCAGCCCCTCGATCTGCTCGGTCTGCTCGATGCCCTCGGCCAGGGTCACCAGGCCCAGGGTGCGACCGAGCTCCACCAGGGTGTGGATGAGGGCGGCGGCGTCGGACGACCCGCTCATCTCCGACACGAAGGTCCGGTCGATCTTCAAGATGTCGACCGGGAACTGGCGGAGGTAGGCGAGCGACGAGTAGCCGGTCCCGAAGTCGTCGATGGCGAGCCGGACGCCGAGATCCTTCAGCCGGTTGAGGCGGGCCACGGTGGCGTTGGCGTCCTTCATGAGGACGGACTCGGTGATCTCGATGATCAGGGAGCTGGGAGCGAGTCCGTGGGCCTCGAGGGTGTCGCGGACGTCGTCCACGAACGTGTTCGAATCGAGCTGGCGCATCGACACGTTGACCGACATCGTCAGTTCGTGTCCGGCCGACTGCCATCCGGCAAGTTGACGGCACGCCTCGCCCAGCACCCATCGGCCGACGTCGACGATGTCGCCCGTGTCCTCCAGCGCGGAGATGAATTTGTCCGGCGTCAGGAGTCCCTTGGTCGGGTGCTGCCACCGGATCAACGCCTCGACCCCCTGGATCTCCAGCCGTTCGAGCTCGACGATGGGCTGGTAGAGGAGGCGGAACTCGTCGCGGACGAGTGCGGAGTCGAGCTCGGACCTGAGGGTGAGCCGGTCGCTGGCCGCCACGTGCATGGCCTCCTGGAAGACGACCGACTGGTCACGGCCCGAGCCCTTGGCCCGGAACAGCGCGATGTCGGCGTCGCGTAGCAGATCCTGGGAGGTCTGCCGATCGCCGACGGCGATGCCGACGCTGGCCGACACCGTGATCGGGAGCGACTCGAATCCCTCGATGAAGAACGGCGGGCGCAGCACCTGGCGGATGCGCTCGGCGATCGCCTTCGGCCCGTCGGCGAGTGAGATCCCCTCGGCCAGGATGACGAACTCGTCGCCCCCTAGGCGCCCGACGGTGTCGCTCGAGCGAAGCAGGCCGACCAGGCGGCTGGCCACCGCCTGCAGGAGCCGGTCGCCGGCCTCGTGGCCGAGGGAGTCGTTGGCATCCTTGAAGTTGTCGAGGTCGACGAAGAACGCCGCCACCGGTTGGCCGTCGCGTCGGGCCCGGACCAGCATGCGGTCGGCGCGGTCGAGGATGAGCTGGCGGTTCGCCAGTCCGGTCAGGGGGTCGTGCAGGGCCCGGTGGGAGAGGAGCTCCTCGAACTTCTTGCGCTCCGTGACGTCACGGACGTTGGTGACGTAGCCGCCCACGGACGGCCGCTGCAGCTGGTTGGAGACCACGGCCTCGACGTCGCGGACGCTCCCGTCCTTCCGCAGCATGCGGAATTCGAGGACGGCGGTGTCCGACGAGGCCTGGAACTCGGCGTCGAGCCGTCGACGCAGCAGGGCCCAGTCATCGGGATGGACGTAGTCGGTGGCCCGGGTGCCGATGAGCTGGCTCGGCTCGTAGCCGAGGAGGTTCGTCACGGCGGGGGACAGGTAGCGGTAGAGGCCCTCCTCGTCGATGATCATGGTGACGTCCGCGGAGTTCTGGATGAGCGATCGGAAGCGGTCCTCGCTGCGCCGGACGGAAGCGTCCGCCTCCTCCTTCTGCTCCGTGGTCGCCCCAGCCATCCGGATGATGAAGAACAGTACGAACACGCCCATGATGGCGAGCGCCGTGGCCTGGGCGAACGAGAGGCGGGACGGGAACCAGCCCAGCCAGATGCAGAATTCGCCGACAACCATGCCGAGGAGGCTCCACAGCGCCACGGGCCGCCACGCCCACGACCCGACGCCGGAGATGTCGGCCAGGGCCACGAAGGCGTAGGCGCCCCACAGCACCGGGCCCCAGCCCGTCAGGAAGATCACGGCGGTGACGGAGGCGACCTGGACGGCCACCCGCAGGTCGAACGTGGTGCGCGACGGCCAGGCGGCGTGCACCCGGTCGACGGCGAGGTTGGACACCGGCACGGCGATGAAGATCGCCAGCCAGGCCCAGGTCGACACCCGCTCGACGAATCCGAAGTGCATCAGCCCGACGATCGCCACGAATGCGGCGGGGCCGATGAGGTAGCCGAGCGTGGTGGGGTTCAGACGGCGCGACGCGGCGACCGGGGTGGCCGGGGTGACCTCGTGCACATCCTCGGGCTGGTGGCCGCTCGCCTGGTCGGGCATCGTCCCCTCGTCGCGTCGGACCGGGAACTCCCGGCTCGGTGTGTTTCGACCGGGTGGGACGTGAACTTGAACGCGCGTGCAACGAGTGGGCAGTGGCGTCGACCGGGAGGCGGGCCGTGAGGGAGGCCGCGGGCCGTGGGATCGGCCCGCCACGTTCAGCGGCGCTGGACGACGCCCCGCAGGTAGGCGGCCTGGCCGGCGTGCTGGAGGTCGTCGGCGATCACGCTGACCAGGCGGACGCCGACCGTGACCGGTGGGTCCCAGTTCGCGTCGACGACCCGCTCGAGGTCGGCGTCGTCCAGCGTGGCCACGTAGGCGATGGTGGCGGTGTGCACGTCCTCGAAGTAGCCGAGGAGCGACGGGGCGTCGGCCACCACGGCGGCCACGGCCTCGGCATCGTGGCCGTACCCCGTGTCCGACACGTCGAGCGGCAGCCCGAACCGATCGGCCCAACCGGCAGACGTCCACACCTGTGGCACCTCGGCCAGGGCGGCAAGGTGGTCGTCCTGGACCCGGGTGAGGTGCCAGACGAGCCACCCGATCGAGTTGGACTCGGCGTCGGGCCGGAAGGCCAACTCCTCCCGGGTCAGCCCGTTGACCGCCGGGTGGACGGCGTCGCGGACCCGTTCGAATGCGTCGGTCAGTACGTCGGAGCTGGCCATGGTGTTCCTCCCTGGGCGTGCGTGGTCGCCCGACCGGGACCGGTCGGACCGGTGGGGCGCGTCGCGTCGTCAGTCTTGCTCAACCGGCCCCGGTCACGCCGCCTCGGTGACCGGGGCGACACCGTCCGACGCCCCGGGCACCACCCCCGCCACGGCGGACAGGTCCATCAGCGCGGCTTCGAGGACCTCGTCCACGTGGGCGGCCAGGACGAAGGTCATGTCCCGGCGCACGGCCTCGGGCACGTCGTCGAGGTCGGGGCCGTTGCGGGCGGGCAGCACCACGGTGGTCAGCCCTGCCCGGTGGGCGGCCAGGACCTTCTGGCGGACGCCGCCGATGGGCAGCACCCGACCCTGGAGCGTGACCTCACCGGTCATGCCGACGGCGGGCGACACGGGCCGGTCGGTCAGGAGGCTGACCAGTGCCGTCGTCATCGTGACGCCGGCCGAAGGGCCGTCCTTCGGCACTGCGCCCGCCGGCACGTGGACGTGCAGGCGTCTGCCGCGGAACCCGGACGGGTCGATGCCCAGCGCTGCGGCATGGGAGCGGACATAGGAGAGGGCTATCTCCGCCGACTCCCGCATCACCTCACCCAGCTGGCCCGTGATGGTCAGGCCCTCGGTCCCGTCCATCATGGTCACCTCGACCGAGAGCACGTCACCGCCGGACCCGGTGACGGCCAGACCGGTGGCCACGCCCGGCACCGAGGCCCGGCCGAGGGACTCGAACTCGAACCGGGGCCGACCCAGCCACGTGCGCACATCGCCCGAGTCGATCTCCACCGGGCCGTCGTCCGACGCCCGGTGGTCGGACGGGCCCTCGGGGACCGGGCCGCGCGCCACCCGGCCGGCCACCTTGCGCATCAGCGCGCCGAGCTCCCGCTCGAGGCCGCGCACGCCGGCCTCGCGGGTGTAGTCGGCGACCACGGTGCGCAGGGCCTCATCGGTGACCACGACGTCGCCCGGGGTGAGGGCGGCCCGCTCACGCTGCCGTGCGACCAGGTGGTTGCGGGCGATGGCTACCTTCTCGTCCTCGGTGTAGCCGTCCAGCCGGATGACCTCCATCCGGTCGAGCAGCGGCCCGGGCACGGTGTCGAGGACATTGGCCGTGGCCAGGAAGAGCACCTTGGACAGGTCCAGCTCCACTTCGAGGTAGTGGTCGCGGAAGGTGTGGTTCTGTGCCGGGTCGAGGACCTCGAGCAGGGCCGAGGCCGGGTCGCCCCGGAAGTCGGCACCTAGCTTGTCGACCTCGTCGAGCAGGATGACGGGGTTCATGGATCCGGCTTCGCGCAGGGCGCGCACCAGCCGGCCCGGCTGGGCCCCCACGTACGTGCGACGGTGGCCGCGGATCTCGGCCTCGTCCCGGACGCCGCCGAGCGCCACCCGGACGAACGAGCGTCCGAGGGCTCGGGCCACCGACTCGCCGAGCGACGTCTTGCCGACGCCCGGGGGGCCGACGAGCGCCAGGATGGCACCCGCACCCCGGCCGCCGACCGGGGTGAGCCCGCGCTCCAACTGGAGCTTGCGGACGGCCAGGTGCTCGAGGATGCGCTCCTTGACGTCCGACAGGCCGTCGTGGTCCTCGTCGAGGATGCGGGCCGCCTCGGCCAGGTCGACCCGGTCCGCGGACTCGACGCCCCAGGGCAGTTCGAGGACGGTGTCGAGCCATGTCCGGATCCAGCCCTGCTCGGGGCTCTGCTCCGGTGTCCGCTCCAGCTTGGCGACCTCACGGGTGACGGCGGCGGCCACCGGTTCGGGCAGCTCGAGCGCGGCGGCCCTCGTCCGGTAGTCGTCCGGGCCGGACTCGTCGCCGCCGTCCTCGCCGAGCTCCTTGCGGATGGCCTCGAGTTGGCGGCGGAGCAGGAACTCGCGCTGGGTCTGCTCCATGCCCTCCTCGACGTCGGTCTTGATGCGCTCGCGCAGGGTGATGTCGGCCAGGACCTCACGGGCCCAGCCCAGCACCAGGCGCAGGCGCTCCACGACGTCCACCGTCTCCAGGACGGCCACCAGCTGGTCGAGCCCGAGGTCGGGCGAGTAGCCGGCCAGGTCGGCCACCCGGCCCGGCTCGGCCGCGTCGGGCAGGCGTTCGGCCAGCCGGCCCGCGCCGCGCGACACCAGGATGTTCTCGACCACGGCCCGGTACTCGCGGGCCAGCTCGACAGCCTCGGCCGAGTCGCCGTCGGCCTCGTCCCCGACCAGCTCGACCTCGACCCACAGGGCCCGGCCGGTCCCGGGGACGGCCGTCCCCAGTCGGGCGCGCCGGACGCCGCGGACGGCGACCGCGGCCATGCCGCCGGGAAGCTGACCGCGTTCGGCCACCTCGGCCACCACACCGACCGAGGCGTAGCGGCCCTCGATGAACGGCACGATCACCAGGGTGCCGCCGGCCGCCTCGGCCGCCTCGACGGCGGCGACGGCCTCCTCGGACTCGAGGGCCATGGTGAAGACCATGCCCGGCAGCAGGACGCCGGAGGTCAGCGGGAGGAGGGGCAGGTTGTCGTGCGGCATGTGCATCGGTCCTTCGGTATCCACGGACGTGGGGACGGTCCAACGCCGGACCCGGCGAAACATTCCCGGCACGGATCGCAGGGGCAACCGGTAGGTTGGACGCCGCGACCGACGACGGCGAGGAGCACGGACATGGCGGACAGCTGCACCCATCTGGGCACGGTGGCGGAGGTGTCCCCGTCGAGCGAGGGTTGCGAGGACTGCCTGCGTTCCGGTGGCCAGTGGGTCCACCTGCGCATGTGCCAGTCGTGCGGCCACATCGGCTGTTGCGACAACTCCCCGAACCGGCACGCCACCGCCCACTTTCGCTCCCATCCCGACCACCCCCTCATCCGCTCGTACGAGCCGGGGGAGGACTGGTGGTGGTGCTACGTCGACGACCTCGCCTTCGAGGTGGACGGCGCCCCCCCGTCCCCGTCGCACCCCTAGGCCGCGCCGCCGGGTCAGGCCGTAGGTGTCGCCGAGCCCGTCCCACCGGGGCCGCGGTCGCCCGCACCGCCACCGGCCCGCTTGGACCGCCTGGTGGCGAGGAGCTTCGGCCAGTTGACGAACGGCAGCGCCGCCGCTGCGACGAGCAGGGCGAGCTGGAGGCCGATCGACCACGGTGACCCGAGAGCGTCGCGCAGCACGCCACCGAGGTGCCGGTCGGCCAAGGTGGCCAGGGCCACGTAGAACGAGTAGCTGACCAGGCGCCCCAGGAAGAAGGCCAGGGTGAGCGGGACGAGGGCCACGTCGAGGAGGCCGGCCGCCACGAACAGCTGGGCGGAGGGGAGGGGGGAGACGACGAAGACGCCGAGGACGGCCCAGGCCCGACCCTTGCGTTCGAACAGCAGGTCGTCGGCGGCCTGCAGGTTGGCACGGCGCTTCTCCCCCAGGTGACCACGGAACCGCCGGGTGACCGAGGCCAGCAGGTACCGGCCGAGCATGGCCGCCACGGCGCCGAGCACGACGATCGCCACCGGGTTCAGGTGCCAGGTGATCCGGGCGAACACCAGGATCGTCCAGGTCGGCGGCCCGAAGGCCGGCAGGAGGTTGATCCCGAGGACGATCAGGAACAGCAGGAGGTACTGCATCGCCGTCCCAGGCTGGCACGGATGGCCGGTGCCGCCCCGGCACCGGGAGGTCGGCGGGGGGCGTCCCGTAGACTGGGGGGCCGTCACGCCCGCTCGGGCGCCGAGCCCGTCCCCCGACCCCACGAGGTGCTCACCCGATGACCTACTGCCTGGCGCTGCGGCTCCACGAGGGACTGATCTTCCTCGGCGACACCCGGACCAACGCCGGCGTCGACAACGTCAGCACGTACCGGAAGGTCCACCTGTTCCAGCCGGCGCCGGACCGGTTCTTCGTACTCGAGTCCGCCGGCAATCTCGCCACCACCCAGGAGGTGCTCGACCGGATCGACCACGACCTGACCGACCCCGGTGCCCACGAGAGCCTGGCCACGGTGGGCCACCTGTACGAGGCGGCGCTCTACGTGGGCCGGCTGAGCCGTGAGGTCGCCGCCCGGCACCACGCCGCACTCGCCGAGGTCGGCGCCGACGGGACGGCGACGTTCATCTTCGGAGGGGAGATCCAGGGCGACGAGCCCGACATCCTGCTGATCTACCCGGAGGGCAACTACATCCGGGCCTCCGACGACCGTCCCTTCCTCCAGATCGGGGAGAGCAAGTACGGGAAGTTCACCCTCGAGCTGGCCGTGGCGTCGCAGGTCGGACTCACCACGGCGACGAAGATCGCCCTCACCTCCATGGTGAGCACGTCGGGGGCCAACCTCTCGGTCGGGCCGCCCTACGACCTGGTCATCTACCGCAACGGGACCTTCGAGCCGTTCGAGGCCCGCATCAACGCCGACTCGCCCTTCCTGAGCAGGCTCGAGGCCGTGTGGGCGAAGCACCTGCACGAGGCCATCGCCGACCTGCCCACCATCGAGGAGGGGGACCTGGAGACGTGAGGGGCGTGGCGGGGCTCGGCGCCGACGCGGAGGGCACCCCGGCGTTCGACCCCATCGGCGACGCTCTGGAGCGGATCCGCGCCGAGCTGGTCGGGGACCACCGTGGGGAGGTGGCCGACTACATCCCCCAGCTGGGGGATGCCGACCCCAGGGCCTTCGGCCTGGCCCTGGTCGGGGTGGCCGGCTCGGTCTACCGAGCCGGTGAGGCCGACGTGCCGTTCACCATCCAGTCGATCTCCAAGCCCTTCACCTTCGCGCTCGCGCTGGCCGACGTGGGCATCGACGGCGTGCTCGAGCGGGTGGGGGTGGAGCCGAGTGGCGAGGCCTTCAACGCCATCAGCCTGGAGCCCGGGACGGGTCGCCCGTCCAATCCGATGATCAACGCCGGCGCCATCCTCACCACCTCCCTGGTGGCGGGTACCGGGCCCGACGAGCGGTTCGAACGGATCCGCGACCTGCTGTCCCGGTGCGCCGGACGCGAGCTCACCGTGGACGAGTCGGTGTTCCGGTCGGAGCACGACACGGGGGACCGCAATCGGGCGCTGGCCTATCTGATGCGCCACGCCGGCTCGTTGACGGCCGGGGTGGAGGATGCCGTCGACACCTACTTCCGCCAGTGCTCCTTGCTGGTGTCCGCCGTGGACCTGGCCACCATGGCCGCCACCCTGGCCAACGGCGGCGTCAACCCGCGGACAAGCGAGGAGGTGATGGGACAGTCGGCCGCCGAGCAGGTGCTGACGGTGATGGCGACCTGCGGGATGTACGACTTCTCCGGCGAGTGGCTGTTCCGGGTGGGACTGCCCGCCAAGTCCGGGGTGTCCGGTGGGGTGGTGGCCGCCAGTCCGTCGCAGTTCGGGATCGGACTCTTCAGTCCGAGGCTGGACGGGCGCGGGAACAGCGTGCGGGGTGTGGCCGCCAGCCGGGCGATCTCGGAGCGGTTCTCCCTCCACCTCATGCACCAGGTGGGCCGGACCGCCCCGACGTTCGAGCGGGTCGTGGGCGACGACCCCGGGGACGACGACGTCGCCATCCTGGTCGTGCAGGGCTATCTCGAGTTCGCCTCGGCCGAGCAGGCCCTGCTGTCCCTGCGGACCCACGCCGATGACACCGAGGCACCCGAGGCGCTGGTGATCGACCTCGATCATGTGACCCGGTGCCATCCCGTGGCGGCCGCCCTCTTCGAATCGATGATCGAACGGATCGGGTCCCAGGGGGTGGCCGTGGTCACCGTCGACCGCAGGGGCCGCCGGCTGCTGCGCAGCTCGGCCGAGTTCACGAACCGGGCCGAGGCGCTGGCCCACTGCCGGTCCGGGCGCAGGGCGGACTGAGCCGGGGTGGGCTCCGACGGGTCCGTCAGCCGTGCTGCCAGACCCGGTTCGCCAGGCTGCGGATCCCGGGCAGCGCCGCCCGGTCCAGTCGGGCGACCTCGTCGCCGTCCAGCTGCCATCCGAGTGCCCCGGCGTTCTCCTCCGCCTGGTGGCGGTTCTTGGCGCCCGGGATCGGCACCGCGCCCTTGGCCATCACCCAGTTGAGGGCGACCTGGCTGGGGAGCCTTCCGTCGTGGGCCGCACCGACGGCCCGGAGCTCGGCCACGATGCCGTCGACCACCGCCATCGGGTGGTTGGAGAAGTTGCGCTTGCCGGGCGGTGGCGAGCCGGCCGAGTACTTACCGGTGAGCCGGCCCTGCCCGATGGGCGAGTAGGCGAGCGGCACGACGTCGAGTTCGGCGCAGGCGGACAGGAGGCCCGATGTCTCCGGCGAGCGGCGGAGCAGGGAGAACTCGATCTGGTTGGTGGCGAGCCGGAGACCCCGCCGCTCCAGGGCGGCTGCCATCGAGCGGGTCTCCCGGACCGAGTAATTGGAGACGCCCACGGCCCGGACCAGGCCCTCGGCGTGGACGGCGGCCAGGGCGTCGGCGAGTGCGCCGTGGGACCGCAGGCTGATCGGCCCGTGGAGCTGGTAGAGGTCGACTGCGGCCACGCCCAGCCGGTCGAGCGAGGCGCGCAGTGCCGACCGCAGGGAGCCGCGCACGTCGAGCCTCCAGGGCGACGGCATGAATTTGGTGGCGAGGACGACGCGGGCGGCCCGCGCCGGGTCGGCGGCCAGCAGCGACCCGATGATCCGCTCGCTCTCCCCGCCCCCATAGACCTCGGCGGTGTCGAACAGGGTGGCCCCGGCGTCGATCGAGGCGTCCCACGCCTCGCCGATCGACTCCCGGGTGAGGCCGCCGTCGTAGGTGCCCATGCCCCAGGTGGACGCGTCCCCCCATGCCCAGGTGCCGACCCCCAACGGCGGGATCGAGACATCGGTGCCGGCCAGGTTGTACGCGTCGGGGGCCACGGGGCCACGGTACCCGCCCGGGTCCGCCGGCCCCGCCGGCGCGAGACTGTACCCATGGGGACCGATGCCGCTCGCGACGCGTTGGCGGCATGGCGCGCCTCGTTCCCCGACGACCCGTTCGCCGGGGACCGCCACCTGCGGGCGCTCCTGGCCCGCGACCTTCCCCCGGATCGGCTCCGCGCCCTGGAGGAACGGGCATCGGCGTTCGCCCGCGACGTCACCGGCGTGGTCGGCCCGGCGGCGGCCCGGTACGAGCAGCGGGACCACCTGCCCGAGCTGGCCCGGTGGGACCCGTTGGGTCGCCGGACCGAGTCGGTCGAGTTCGATCCCGACTACCACCGGGCCGGGCAACGGGTGTGGGCCAGCGGGCTGGTGGCGCTCTCGGGCCGGCCGGGGTCGGCCTACGAGCAGGCCGTGCTCCTCTACCTCCTGTCGCTGGAGGGCGAGGCCGGCCATGCCTGCCCGGCCACCTGCACGATCGGGTTGGCCCGTGCCTTGCGCCGCGCCGCCGACCCGGCGGTCCGCGATCGGTTCCTGCCGTCGCTGCTCGACCCCGACTACGGGACCGCGGTGCGGGGCTCGCAGTTCCTGACCGAGGTCCAGGGCGGCTCTGACGTCGGGGCCAACCTCTGCCTGGCCGTGCCGACCGGTGACGGGACCACCTACCGGGTCACCGGGGAGAAGTGGTTCTGCTCGGTGGCCGATGCCGGCCAGTTCTTCCTGACGGCGCGGGTCCCGGGGGCCCCGGACGGGACCAGGGGACTGGGCAGCTTCGTCGTGCCCCGCGAGATCGGCGGTCGGCCCAACGGGTTCGCCCTGAGGCGTCTCAAGGACAAGCTCGGGACGCGGGGACTGGCATCGGGGGAGATCGACTTCGACGGCGCACTGGCGTGGCCGGTCGGGCCGGTGGAACACGGGTTCCGGACGGCGGTGGGCGTGGTGCTCAACACCAGCCGCTGGATGACCGCGGTCGGTGACGCGGGCATGATGCGCCGGGCATGGCTCGAGGCCTCCGCCTATGCCAGGCACCGGACGGCGTTCGGGAGCCCGATCGGCGGGTTCCCCGCCGTCCGGCGCACCTTGGCCGACATGGCCGCCGATTCGGTGGGCGCACTCCACCTGGTTCTGGCACTCACCGGCCTGGAGGACCGGATCGACGACGGCACCGCCGGGGGCGCCGTCGTGCTGGTCCACCGGTTCCTGGTCAACGTGACCAAGTACGTGGTCTCGCTCCAGGCCACCCGGGTCGTCCACTCGGCCGTCGAGGTCCTGGGGGGCAACGGCGCCATCGAGGACTTCAGCGTGCTGCCCCGGCTCTACCGGGACGCCCTCGTCTACGAGTCGTGGGAGGGCAGCCACAACGTGCTCGTGGCCCAGGTGCTCAACGACCTGCGGCGGCTCCCCGTCCTTGACGCCGTCGGCGCCTGGCTGAACGGGGTGGTCGCCGCCGTGGACGACGCCGCGCTGGCGGCAACCCTGGTCACCGGGCTCGAACGGGACCTGGCCGCGGCGCAGCGCTGCGCCGACGACCCGGTCGCCGGTGCGTGGCACTTCCGCGACGTGGTCGACCGGCTGGGTGCGCTGGCCGAGGCGGCACTGCTGGCTGCCGCCGGCGAGTCGGCACTGGCCGCGCACCTCCTGGCCGGCCCCGCCGGTCCGGGGGACGACACGGGGCTGACGGGTCGGGTGGAGGGCATCCTCGACGTCATGGGATGAGACCGCGTCCGGGCCGGTGGGCCCGGGGTCAGCGTCCGGGCGGGTCCACCAGGGCGGAGCGGTCCAGGTCGCCGACGTCGGTGACGCCGGTCAACGACAGGGCCACCCGCAGCTCATCGCGGATGATGGCCAGCGCGTGGGCGACGCCGCGCTCCCCGGCTGCGGCCACCGGCCACGCCCACCCCCGGCCGAGCAGGCAGGCCCGGGCCCCGAGGGCGAGGGCCTTCAGCACGTCGAGCCCGCTGCGGATCCCACCGTCCACGAGGACCTCCAGGCGGTCACCGGCGGCATCGACCACCGGCCCGAGGGCCCGGATGGTCGACGGGGTGTCGTCGAGCTGGCGCCCGCCGTGGTTGGACACCACGACGCCGTCGACCCCGCGGTCGGCGGCCTGGCGGGCGTCGTCGGGGTCGAGGATGCCCTTGAGCACCAGACGGCCCGGCCAGTTGCGGCGCACCCAGTCGAGGTCGTCCCAGGTGACGGACGGGTCGAACTGGCCGTCGACCCAGGCGGCGAAGTCGGAGGGACTCGACGCTCCCGGCACGGCCTTCTCCAGGTTGCCGAACGTGTGCGGCTTGCCGCGGATGCCGACGTCCCGGGCCCATGTCGGGTGGAGGCCGAGGTCGAGACCGCGCAGGGCCCGTCCGCGCCACGACCCGCTACCGGACATGCCGTTGCGGGTGTCGCGGTAGCGGGACCCGACGGTGGCGAGGTCCACCGTCAGCACCAGGACCGGGCACCCGACCGCGTCGGCCCGGGCCATCAGGTCCTCGGCGTAGGCCCGGTCGCGCATGACGTAGAGCTGGAACCACACCGGGCCGGCGACGGCCGCGGCCACCTCCTCGACGCTGCAGATCGACACGGTGGACTCGCAGAAGGGCACCCCGGCCGCTTCGGCGGCGCGTGCGGCCTGCACCTCGGCCCGGGTCGCGAGCATGCCGGCCAGGCCGACCGGGCCCAGCACGACGGGCATGGCCAGCTCCTGGCCGAGCACGGTGGTGGCCAGGGTGGGCCCGGACACGTCGCGCAGCACCCGCTGCCGCAGTCGGACGCCGGCCAGGTCGGCCACGTTGGCGGCCAGGGTGGACTCGGCGAAGGCGCCCCCGTCGACGTAGTCGAACAGCTGGCGGGGCAGGCGCCGACGGGCCAGCTCGCGGTAGTCGCCGACCGAGCCGGGGGCGACGCCCAGCGGACGGTCGGGAAGGAGTCTGCTCACGTCGCCGACGCTAGCCAGTCGGCATCCCGATGTCCCGTGGCGCCGGGCGCGTGTGACCAACGGCCCTACGCCGCCCGCCGCCCGGGCGGCAATGTGGAGGCATCCGACCAGGAGGACGTCCCGTGGACCAGGCATCGATCGAGGTGGGCCGGCGCGCGGCGCGCCGACGGAGGACATCGTGACCGTCGTCGCCGGGCCGGCCGCCGCCGTGCGGCCGGGTGCGGCCCCTGCCTTCCAGCGCCTCGAAGTGCCCGAAGTCCGCCAGCTCCGCTACGACCTCGACGAGCGTCCCTTCCTCGTCCTGTTCGAGACCACGCGGGCGTGCGACCTGGCCTGCGCCCACTGCCGGGCCGAGGCCCAGTCGGACCGCCACCCCGACGAGCTGTCGACGGCCGAGGTGACCGCGGTGCTCGACGACCTGGCCACCGCCGGATCGCCGCGGCCGATCGTGGTGCTGACCGGCGGGGACCCCTTCAAGCGGGCCGACCTTCGGGAGCTGATCGCGCACGGTTCGGCGCTCGGCCTGGCCATGGCGGTGTCGCCGTCGGGCACCCCGCTGGCCACCGAGGCGAACCTGGCCGGCATCCGGGCGGCGGGTGCGGGGGTCGTGTCGTTCTCGCTCGACGGGGCCGGACCGGACACCCACGACGCCTTCCGGGGCGTCCCGGGCTCGTTCGCCCTGACCGTTGCGGCCTGCCGGGCCGCACGGCGGGTGGGCCTCCGCCTCCAGGTCAACACCACGCTGACGGCGGCTACCGTGGACGAGCTGCCCGACACGGTCCGCCTGGTCCGGGACCTCGACGCCGGGCTGTGGAGCGTGTTCTTCCTGGTCCCGACAGGTCGTGGGCGCCAGCTCGGCGCCCTCGGTCCCGACGAGGTGGAGGACGTCCTGCACCTCCTGGCCGAAGCCTCGTCCACCATGACCCTGAAGACGACCGAGGCGCCCCAGTACCGGAGGGTCCTGCACCAGCGGGCCGAGCGAGACCCCGGGGACGCCGCCGGGGACCGGGGCCCGCTGTACCACCGGCTCCACGACCGGCTCCACGAGGCGTTGGCCGGGGTCCCGCCCACGGTCGGGCCGGTCACCTCCCGGGGCACCGGCCATCCGGGTGGTGGGTCGCGCCGGGCGCCGCTGGCCGTGGGGGACGGGAGCGGGGTGGTGTTCGTGTCCCATGTCGGCGAGGTCTTCCCGAGCGGGTTCCTCCCGCTGGCCGTCGGCAACGTGCGGGACCGGCCCCTGACCGAGCTGTACCGGACGTCGCCCCTGCTGCGGTCGCTGCGTGACCGCGACCGCCTGGGCGGAGACTGCGGGCTGTGCGAGTTCCGCCAGGTCTGCGGCGGGTCGCGGGCCCAGGCCTACGCGGCCACCGGGGACCCGATGGCGGCCGACCCGAGCTGCCCCTACCGCCCCGGCGGCTGAGCCACCGGCGGCCGTGGGTCTCCAGCTGTCAAGCAAGACCTGTTCCCCGTGCTCAAGCTACAGCCGGGGGCGCCGATGAACCACGTATGGACGACCACGTCCGGGGCGACCCGGTCAGCCAGGGCGACGAACCGTGTGACCCTGACCTGACGCGGATGCTGCGCGAGCTGCCCGACCCCGTCGTGGTGGTGAACGCCGGCGGCGACATCAGCTGGGGCAACCGGACGGCGGAGCGCCTGTTCGGCCGCTCCCTGCGCGACACGGTCGGTGTGTCCGGCCTGGACTTCGTGCACCCCGAGGACCTCCACTTCGTGGCACTGTCGCTCGACAGCATCCAGCGCAAGGAGGTCGGTACCCCCATCGAGATCCGGCTCCGGACGCCCTCGGGTTGGCGGCTGGTGGAGCTCGTCGGATCCCCGGTCCCCTGGTTCGGGGAGGGGTGCGTGCTGCTCGCCCTGCGCGACCTGACCGATCGTCGGCGCTTCGAGATCGCCTACGACGAGGACGCCCGGTTCCGGGCGGTGGTGCAGAACGCCGCCGTGATCACCATGCTGGTAGCCCCCGACGGCACCGTCATGTCGTGCTCGGGAGCCCTGACCCGCATGCTCGGTCACGACCCCGAGCTGGTCGAGGGCCGGCCGCTTGCCGATCTGGTCGACCGCCGCGACCGTCCCGAGCTGTCCGCCGCGATCGAGCGGGCGGCAGAGGGCGCGGGATCGGGCACCCCGGTCACCGTCACGGTCCACCTGACCCACCACGGCCGGCCCCTGGCGGTGCCGTTCGAGCTGGCCCTGGTCAACCTGGTGGACGACCCGTCGGTCGGCGGCCTCATCGTGTCGGGCCATGACGTGACCGACCGCGAGCGCCTCGCCGAGGAGCTGTCCTACCAGGCGTTCCACGACTCGCTGACCGGGCTCGGGAACCGGGCGCTCTTCCTCAACCGGCTCGGCCACGCCTTGGAGCGCAGCGCCCGGTCCGGCGAGCAGGTTGCGGTCCTGTTCCTGGACATGGACGGGCTGAAGGACGCCAACGACCGCCTCGGCCACTCGGCCGGCGACGCCCTGCTCCAGTCGATGGGCGGCGTCCTCACGGCCAGCATCCGCAAGTCGGACACCGCGGCCCGGTTGGGTGGCGACGAGTTCGCCGTCATCGTCGAGGACTTCGACCATCCCGCTGAGGTGTTCGCGCTGGCCGGGCGGATCCTCGAGGAGTCCCGCCGGCCCATGGTCATCGGGGGCAGGACGGTGTCGGCAACGGTGAGCATCGGCTTCTCCTTCTCGAAACCGGGAATCACCGTGGACGAGCTCATGTCGAACGCCGACCGGGCCATGTACGCGGCCAAGTACCGGGGCAAGGACCGCTTCCAGCAGTTCGAGGAGTGGATGCTGGTGGCGGCCGGGCCGCTCTGACCTGGCTTCTGCGGTCGGACCCTTCCTCGGCGGACGCCTCGTCGCAACCGCCTCCCGGCGGTGGAGCTTCCTGGTCGATGTGACCATCGGGGCCTCCATCCTGCTGCTGGCCCTGCGCCACGTCCCCGAGTCGCCCGACGAGTCGGTCCCGGACAAGGTCGATCTGCCCGGTGCCGTGCTCGTCGCGGTGGCCCTCGCCGGCTCCGCTTACGGGCCCCTGGTGGCTCTGGTGGTCGGACTCGGCCTGGCCATCACGGTGGCTCCGGTCACGGCCACCGCACTCGCGTTGGCGGCGGCGCCGGCCGAGCACGCTCGCCTCGCCTCGCCGGCCAACAACGACGTGGCCCGGATCGGCGGGCTCGTGGCCGGGCATGGTGCACAGCGGGCGGACCGCGCCGGCGACGCGAGTACGTCTACTGCGCCCGGGACGCACCGCCCCGGACGGTGGTGGGGTGGGTCCCGGAGGAGGAGGTCGGGTCGGGGAGTTGGTTCCCAGGGGTGTCGATGGCCCGACCCCCTCCTCACTTGAGGATGTTGACCGCCCGTGCCACGACCAGGAGGGCCACGATCAGCGAGATCCCCTCCTCGGCCATGAGCAGCAGCTTCATCCACGGCCGGATCGCCGAGACGTCGGTGGGACTGAAGGCGGTGGCGGTGGCGAAGGAGAAGTGGAAGTAGTCGACGAACATGGGCATCCAGTCGGGACCCACGTGCTCCTCGTTCTTCATCTCGGGGAAGACCAGCGCCGGCGGGCTCCCGGTGCCCTGGGCCCGGGCTGCGGGTCCACCCCGGTCGAGCACCCAGTACCAGAGGCCGAAGGCGATGACATTGGTCAGCCAGATCGCCCCACCGCTGGCCAGCAGCACCTTGGCGTCGGTCGTGAACGGGGCGACGTCGACGATCGACACCACCAGGCGGACCGCAGCGGCCGCGTTGACCAGGGTGATCACGCCGATGAGGCCGGCGGTCAGCCGCCGCAGCCACGGCTTGTCCCGGTCGATACGACCCGGGTCGCCCACGATGAGGATGGCGAGGAGGACCAGCACGACCACCAGGAAGAGCCACCGGGCGTCGCGGACGCGCAGCTCGGCCGGCAGGGTGGCACGGAGCACGCCGGTGGCGACCACGCCGAGGCCCATGGGCCAGCGGGGCTCACCCACCGCTGGCGGCCGCAGGCCGGGCGCCGGGTCCGTCACCGCCGCCACCCTGCTGTGGCGCAGGTCATTGCACACCTCCGACACCGCTCCCGGGTCCGGTCGACCACATCCGCTCCTCGATCACCCACGTGTGCGCCCCCGTGGCGTCCGACCATCATGATCGACGCCGTCGGGTCGGGCGGTCACCCGCCGGTGTCCCACCGGGCGACCACCGACCTCGGGGCGATGAGCCGGTAGCTGTCCTCGGCCAGCTCGGCGATCTCGGACCAGTCGACCTCGCCGTCGATCCGCACGCCGACCCATCCCTTGTGCCCGACGTACGCCGGGACGAAGAACCGCCCGGGGTCCGAGGCGACGAGCAGATCCTGCTCGCCAGGGGCGGCCTTGCAGGTGATCGCGGAACCGTCCTCGTGGCAGTGCAGGAACAGCTTGTCCCGCACTCGGAACGCCGGTGCCGTGTGCCCCCCGAACGGGCGCTCGGCGGCCTCGGGGAAGGCGAGGCAGATCCGCCGCAGGTGGCCGACGAACTCGTCCGACGGCCCCGACCCGGTCGCACCCACCGGCTCAGCCCTCGGCGGGGGCGGGGTCCTCGGCCAGCTGGCGCAGGATCGTCCCCTGGTCGAAGTAGACCCGCTCGCCCACGATGCGGTCGCCTCCGGGTGGGAACAGGAACAGCGCCGCCATCCGGCACCGGAACGTGCGCCCGGTGGGTGCGAGTCCGGCCACCGGGCCGAGGTGGGTGCCGGACAGGTCGAACTCCGCCAGGACGGCGTCCTCGGCGTAGGTGAGCACGACGTTGTCGTTGCGCTGGTCCGGGAACGCGGACCGGGATGCCCGGTAGTACCCGGACACCTCGTCGGCACCGTCGAAGACCTGGCCGGTGGCGATGAGCTCGTAGCGGGGGTGGTCGAACGTGGCCAGGGTGGCTTCGAAGTCGAGCTCGTTCTCGGTCTGCATGTGGTGGCGGACCACCTCGAGCCGACGCCGTCGGAGGTCGTGGTCGTCGGTTGCGGTCATCGGGCGCTCCTCGGTGGTCCGGGTGTCACGGGCGGTGCGGACAACCTATGCCGCCGACACGGGCCGAGACGGGCCGAGACGGGCCGAGACGGGCCGGCACGGGCCGGCACGTGTCGGCCGGCGTGGCCCGGGAGCCGTGGCGGGCGTAGGTTCGACGGCGGGCCGGCCCCTGTCGGGTGCCAGAGGAGGACACCATGGACCAGAAGACGATCGCCAGGAGGTTCGTCGGGAAGGTGGCCGTCGTCGCCGGCGCCTCGACCGACCCGGGCATCGGCACGGCATCGGCCCGGCGCCTGGCGACCGAGGGCGCCTCGGTGGTCATCAACGCCCGAGACGAGGACCGCCTGCGCACCACCGAGCGGACACTGCGGGCCGAGGGACTGGAGGTGGTGGCCGTGGCCGGGTCCGCCGGCGCCGAGGGAACGGCCGAGCTGATGGTGGACCTGGCCCTCGACTCCTTCGGCCGGATCGACCTGCTGGTCAACGCCGTCGGTGGAGTCCCGTTCGTCGGGTCCGCGCTCGACCTGGACCGCGACGACCTGCTGGCGACGGTGGCGCTCAACACGTGGCCGGCCCTGTCGTTGATCCAGGCGGCCATGGCGCGCGGCCTGGCCGAAGGCGGCGGCGCCGTCGTCAACATCTCGAGCGGATCGCCGCAGAAGACGACCCCGACGATGGCTGCCTACGCAGCGGCCAAGTCGGCGCTCAACGCCCTCACCCGCACGCTGGCCAACGACCTCGGCCGACGGGGCGTGCGGGTGAACGCCGTAAGCCCCGGCCTCACCCGGACCGAGGCCACCCGGGACCTGTGGGGCGGCGACGGCGGTGCGGCCGCGGGCAGCCGCATGCTCCTCGGCCGGCTGACCGAGGCGGACGACGTGGCCGCCGCCGTGGCGTTCCTGCTGTCCGACGAGGCGGCCGCGATCACGGGCGTGCTGCTCGATGTCGACGCCGGCAACCACGTCGACACCGGCTCCTGGTCACCGTTCAGCCCCGATGCGGTGGGGCGACCGGGCGGCGCCACGGACGCGTCCGGTGCCCGGGTCATCGACCCCGAGCCGTCGTGATCGTCGCACCGCCGCCGCCGCACGCCGAGGGCGTGGGGCTGCCGTGGGACGTGGCGGTGCCCGACGCCGTGGAGGTGCTGGCTGCGGCCCGCCGGGAGTTGGGCGACACCTTCACCGTCACCAGCGGTGACGACACCTACCTCTTCACGTTCTCCGCGGCAGGGGTGGCCGCCCTCTACGAGCTCCCCGAGGACGCGGCGTCCAAGGGCGTCGCCGACTTCCTGATGCTCCGCCGGAAGCTGCCCGACGAGCTGTTCGTCGGTCGGCGGACGCTCCCGCACGAACTGTTCACCCGCGAGGTGACCGCCGGTGTGCTCGCCAACCTCGAGCATGCCCTGGACGCGACGGTCGACGAACTGGGTCCGTCGGGCACCGTCGACGTCTTTGCCCTGGGTCGGCGCATCGGCCACCGTGTCGGCCTGGCCTCGTGGGGCGGCCCGGGCGCGGCGCAGGGCGCCCGCTTCGACCGGCTGGTCATGGCGTTCGACGCCCTGGACGGCTCGGACGCCTTCGTCCATCCCGACGCCATGGCCGCGGTGGCAGCCTCGGACAAGGCGGACGAACGCGCCGCCCTCGAGGCGGTGGTCCGGGAGATCGGGGCAGGGGCAGGGGCGGCCGACGACGGTAGCGGCGACCCGACGCTCTTCGGGGCCATCGCGGCCCGATGGTCGGACGGACCGGCCGACCTTGCGGCACGCGGGATCTCGCTCGACGTCGCGCTCGTGCACATCGCTTCGCTCACCAACCTGGTGGCGGCCATGGGCTGGTTCCTGGTGGACCTGCTCGATCACCCGGCCCTCGTGCCCGGGATCCGCGACGGCGACCGTGGGGCGGCCGACCGGGCCGCTCTCGAGTCGATCCGGCTGGCCCAGCGGTCCATCATGAGCCGACGCGTGCTCCGGACGGTGGTGCTCGACACAGGGGACACCGTGTACGAGGTTCCCCCGGGTGTGACGATCGCCACCCTGCTGCCGCTGACCAACACCGAGGTCGCCGGCTACGCCGAGTTCCGTCCCGATCGTTGGCGGGGGCGCCGCCTGGCCGACGTGTCGGGACTGGGCGCCCGGGAGCTGGTGACCACGTTCGGGCACGGCGCCCACACCTGCCCGGCTCAGCCGTTCTCCCTGTCGGCCATGGCGAGCACCGCCGGCCGGCTGCTCGGCGCCTACGAGCTCGAGCCCCGCTGGGTGGAGCGTCCCGTGCCGGTGCCGGCCCAGATCGGCGGAGTGGCCCGCCCGTCGGGTCCCTGCGAGGTGGCCTACCGGCTGCGGGGCTGACACTGGGCCGGAGCGCACCGCCGACCCCGTGGGCTCACAGCCACGGGTCGTCCGCCAGGCCGAGTTCTGGCCACGGCCCGGCCGCGATGACCTGGCAGTTGCCGACCCCGACCCCACCGCCGACCGGGTCGGTGATGCGGACCGCCGTGTCGCGGATCTGGTGGAGCCGACGGGCGACCTCGGCCGGTCGGCAGTCGGGGATCCGCTCACCGTCCAGGTGGAACTGACCCCGCCACTCGCCGTGGTGGTGCCCGTCGAACCCGAAGTACAGCCCGGCGCCGAGTTGGACGCCGGTATCGCCCAGCACCTCGATCCCGAAGGGGCGGCTGGTGCCGTCGGCCATGGTCCCGGTCACCGTGCCACCGAGGAGCCGACGGTTCACCGGATCGAACGCCAGGTCGGGCTCGAGGTCGACCACGGGATCGACGGCGCCGTCGGCGTGCTCGACTCCGGCGGTCACGGTCTTCTGGGAGAACCCGGCCATGTCGACCAGGGTGAAGTGCAGGTGCACCGCGTACCGGCTGCCATCCGGCCGGTCCAGCAGTGCCGGGCACCAGATCATCATGAAGCCGACCCCGGACGGGAACTCGGTGGTGTTCCCCCGGTCCGTCGTCGGGGGACCCACGTCGTAGCGCACGCCCCAGGAGTGGTCCCGGGTGAAGACCCACCGGTCCCGGTCGACCCTGACGCGTTGCCCGTCGATCGTGGCCCACCCGGACGCGACGCCGGTCTGGTGGTAGCGCACCAGGTCCGCCATCACCCGGAACTGGTCCCGCAGGTGCGTCCGCTCCTCGAGCCGGGGCGGGACCGCCGCCTCGAACTCGAGGTCGAAGGCGATCGGCTGGACGTCGTTGGGCTCGAGGATGAAGCGCACCCGGCGCATCGGCTCGACCACTTCATAGCGGATGGGTCCCACGGCCGTGGCCTCCGGGTCCGAGTCCAGCGAGCGCGATCCCCGCACGGTCAGCTGCTCGGGACCCCGACTGCACGCGGCGTAGCCGTCGAGGACGTTCCGGTTCGGGTACTTTCCCATGCCGAGGCCGAACTGCAGGCTGCCGTCGCGGGCCGTGGCGACGGCGCAGACCTTCTCGGTCCAGGCCGGGTCACTGGTCCCCACGAGGGCGAAGGTGTCGGTGACCTGGTGATGGAGCCCCTCGTCGGCGGCAACCAACGGTCCGATCGGATTGTTCGCCATGAGGCGGTCCCACCTCTCGCTCGGGAGCCGGTGGTGACCGGGTCCCCGGAGATCATGCCCGACCGACCGGTGCCCTACCGCTTGAGCTCGATCTCCACGAAGGAGACGGACGACTTCGAGGTGCTGGTGACATCGTGGGTGGTGCCGGCTGTGCCGCGTCGGGGCTGGCCGGCGTGCTGGGTCAGCATGCGGGTCGATCCGTCGGGGGTGGTGGCCGTGAACGCGCCCCCGGTCACCGGGACCACGAGGCAGTCGTCGACGCGCGTGCCGGTGTGGGCGTCCGGACCGGCGAACTCGGACCGGGTCACGCGGCCCTCGTCGTCGATGACCGTGGCCGGGTGGGCCGGGTGCATCCCCGCAGCCTGTGATGGGCGGTCAGGCCGACGGTGCCCCGTCGGCCTGGTCCGGTGCTCCACGTCCCGGTCGGGGGGCGGGTTGCGGCGTCGGGGGCCCTCAGGCGGCCATGCCCAGGCCCGAGGCCCGGGAGGCCGATGCACGGCGGACCTTGCGGCCCACCGACGGTGCCAGCTCGAGGAGGGACCGGAACTCACCGACCGAACTCACCAGCACCTCGAGTTCGGTGGTCGCGGTGACGGTGGCGGTGCGGCGCGAGCCCGTGAGCAGCGCCATCTCCCCGAGCAGGTCACCGGTGCCGACGTCGGCGACGTGGACGGCCCCGCGGGCAGTGTGCCGCATCACCTCTGCGGAGCCCCGGAGGATGACGATGAACTCCTTGGCCACGTCACCTTCGTGGATCAGCACCTGACCCGCCGGGATGCGCAGGTAGGTCGTCAACGACCCGATCTGCTGCAATTGTGCCCTGGTGCAGTCGGCGAACAGGTCGAGGTCGTCGATTCGCAGTGCGTTCGTCGATGCCGGCATCCCGGACTCCTTCGCTAGCAGATGGAACTCACCTGCTAGCTCCAGTATAAGACTCGATCGTATGAACAAATCAAGCAGTTTGTGGTCATCTGCAATACGGATCGCAGACATCGGGGCCGGGTGCGGGCGGCGGGTCCCACGGGAGCCTGCCCGCCCGCGCTCAACGATCCGTCAGCGCGACGGAGCCCTCCTGGGCGAACGGGAACCCGCAGGTCCACCGACGAGCGCCGTCGTGCCCGATCACGAGGGCCTCGAACCCGTCGAGCGCGTCTATGCGCGCGAGCATGTCGTGGCCGGCGACCGCGACCGCGGTGGCCAGCGCATCCGCCAGTCCCAACTCGGGGCCGGTCACGGTCGCCGATGCCGCAGCCGACGCTGCTCGGCCGGACCGGGGATCGAACAGGTGCTGGCCCCGCTCGTAGGTCCCCGACGTCGCGACCGCGCCCGTGTGCTCGACGACGCACGCGTACCGGGTGGTGTCAGCAGGGTCGACGACGGCGAACCGGAACGGGGCATCGGGTGCCGGGGCGCCGAAGGAGGCGATGTCACCGGCGGCGTTGACGACGGCCGCGGCCACGTCGGGCATCCGCAGCGCGTCGAGGGCGCGCTCTGCAGCCCATCCCTTGACGTAGCCCGTCGGGTCGACACCTCCGGGGAGCGCCCACGGGTCGAACCACCCGTCCGTCAGCTCCCGGGCGGTCCTGCACGCGTCCAGGACGCCCGCCACCTCGGGTGGCACCTGGTCCGACGTCACCTCGCCGCGCCGCAGCCGGCTCATGGGGCTGTCCGCCTTCCACGTGCTGAAGACCTCGTCTGCCCGCTGGAGTGCCGACCGTGCCCGGCCGACGTGCGCGGTGAGCCGGTCGACCGGCACGCCTGCGTCCACGTAGAGGTCGATCGTGACGATCGTTCCCATCACCGCTTCGCGGTGGTGGAGTGCCCGGGAGCGCCGGTCACCGTGTCCGGCTCCGGTCTCCCCGGTCGACGGGGTCACTTGAATCCCAGCTTGCCGAGTGCCGCCTGCAGCGACTGCTGGAACCCCGAGCTCGTGTAGCTGGCACCGGACACACCCTGGATGTTGGCGCTCTGCGCCTGGAGCGCCTGCTGCTCCAGGATCGGGATCGACTGCTGGTCGATGGACTGGGAGCGGGGGCTCCCGCCGTCGTCGAGTGATGCGATGGAGACGTTGGTGAGCTTCGTCCCCGTGGCCGTCACGGTGACCGAGATCAGGCCGAAGCTGTAGTCGACCGCAGGTCCGGTCGCCGATCGGGTGGTGGCGGGCGCGGTGGTCGTCGGCACCGCCGTGGTCGGCGGGGTCGTCGTCGGGCCCTGAGCCGCAGGTGCCGTGGTCGGGGTGGGGGGTGGCGGGCCGGTGGTCGGTGGTGAGGCACCTGCTGGGGTCACGGCGGTGGCGGATCGGGAGGCCGTGCCCACCGAGCTTGCGCCCAGGGTGAGCTTGGTCGGCGACGTGTGGAAGCTGAGCACGCCGACGAGGCCGACGACGGTGGCCCCTCCGACGAGGACGGCCCGCTTCATCGCACACCCGCCCGGCCGTGCAGCCTGGACACGCCCCGGGTGGCTGTCGGCCCCCGGGCGGCCGACCACTGCGCCAGCTGTCCCATCAGTCGATCTCCCATCAGAACGAGAACGCCTCGAGGTGGATGCGGTCGCCGGGGACACCGGCGCGGACGCACGAGGCGACCACCACGTCGTTGAATCCCTCGGGCCCACACACGTACACGTCGCTGGAGGCGACGTCGGGCACCATGCTCCGGAGCGTCCGCACGTCGAACTGCACCGAGTGCCGGGGCCCGAGCACCTCGTAGTACCTGCCGCCGCGCGCCGCCACCAGCTCGGCCACCTCGCCCCGGTGGGGGATCTCCTCCGCCGTGGACGCCCGGATGACCACGGTGGCCGCAACGCCCGTGGGGAGGTCCTCCAGGAGGGCCCGCAGCGGGGTGATGCCGACGCCGGCACCGATCAGGACCACGCGGTCCGTCGCCCGAACGTGGTGGGTGAACGCGCCGTAGGGGCCCTCGACGAACACCCGGGTACCCGGGCGCAGCTTGGCCACGGCGCGGCTCTGGTCGCCCAGGCCCTTGACGGTGACCCGCAGGTACGGTGCCTGGGGGAGCGCCGACAGCGAGTACGGGTGGGCGTGCCACCACAGGTCCCTGGTCAGGAAGCGCCACTGGAAGAATTGGCCGCCGGACACGGCCAGGTCGGAAAGGTAGCGCCCGGTGCAGGTGAGGGAGTACACGCCGGGTGCCTCCTCGCGGACGGCCACCACCTTCAACTGGTGGCGCAGGTTCCGCACCACGGGGAGCAGGACGCGGAACGCGAGCACCATGCCGGCTGTGGCCGCCCAGATCACGATCCAGAAGGCCCGGGCCAGCGGGTGCCCGATGAAGGCGACGCCGGTGACCACCTGGTGGGCGAAGGCCAGGGCGAGGGCCAGGTAGAAGTAGAGGTGGACCATCCACCAGGTCTCGTAGTGCATGCGCCTGCGGGCGATCCGGATCGACGTCACTCCGGCCATGACCAGGAGACCGAACCCGACCGCCGCGGCCAGCAGGTCCGGGTAGGTGGTGAGGAAGACCCAGAGCTGGTGCAGGTACCCGATGTGCGACATGCGGGCGTACCCGAGGGTGATCAGCACGACGTGGGTCGTGATCAGCCACAGCGCCCAGGGACCCAGGCGCCGGTGCCAGGCCACGAGCCGGTCCTGGCCGACGGTCCGCTCCAACCAGGGCAACCTGGCGATCAGGACGACCATGACCAGGATCAGATAGGTGCCGACGAACCCCGCGAGCCGTCCCCCGGCCAGGAGGAGCCCACCCGGTGCGGCGAGCGAGCCGCGACTCTCGGCCGAGAGGTCCAGCGCGAGGGTGATCCCGAGACCCAGGCCGGCAAGGGCCAGCAGCAGGTCGGCCACCCAGGGGAGGGGGGCGTGCCCGGGCCGGCGCCGGCGCGGCGAGCCGGTCGTCCATGGGATGCGCTCGACCGCTCGAGCCTGCTTCGTAGGCGTCACAGGAGAACGGTAGGACCCGGAACTAGGCGCAACCTGTGTGCTTCCTGTGAACTTCCTGACGCGCCGTCCGCTGGGCTGCCCGAGCCCGGCGGTGGAGGCGGTGTGCGAACCCGGTGTGTCGGCTGCTTCGCCACGGTGCCATCGGGATCGGGCATCCCCGGAGCCGTTCGGGCTCCCGTGATCCGCCTGCTGTGTTGCACCCTCGGGGCCCGGGCCCGCCTATGTTCGTCGGAGAGCCGAGGGGAACAGGCACGACCATGGCCGACACCACGACCGAAGCACTCCAGGAGCCGGCAGCGGCACTGCCGCGACGCCAGGTGCTCGTCGTCATCGGCGCGCTGATGTTGGGCATGTTCCTCGCCGCACTGGACCAGACCGTGGTCTCCACGGCGCTGCCAACGATCGTGGGTGACCTGCACGGTGCGTCCCACCTGAGCTGGGTCGTGACCGCCTATCTCCTGGCCTCCACGGTGTCGACCCCGCTGTGGGGGAAGCTCGGCGACCTCTACGGGCGGAAGGTCTTCTTCCAGGCGGCCATCGTCATCTTCCTCGTCGGGTCCGTGCTTTCCGGTCTGAGCACGTCGATGATCGAGTTAATCGTCTTCCGGGCCGTCCAGGGACTCGGTGGGGGTGGCCTGATGATCGGGGCCATGACGATCGTCGGTGACGTGGTGTCGCCTCGCGAGCGGGGCCGGTACATGGGTCTGTTCATGGCCATGTTCGGCGTGACCTCGGTCATCGGTCCGCTGATCGGCGGCTTCTTCGTCGACTACCTGTCGTGGCGGTGGATCTTCTACATCAACCTGCCCATCGGCGCCGTCGCCCTGGTGGTCACCTCCCTCGCCCTGCCCGCCGCGTCCATGCGGGTGCACCACGTCATCGACTACCTGGGCACCGCCCTGATCGCCCTGTCGGCCACCTCGCTCGTGCTCTTCACCAGCCTCGGCGGATCGTCCTACCCGTGGGGCTCGCCGTTCATCATCGGCCTGGCCGTCGCGGGGGTCGTGTTCGCCGTTCTCTTCCTGTTGGCCGAGCGCCGTGCGGCGGAGCCGATCATCCCTCTCCCACTGTTCGCCAACCGGGTCTTCAGCGCCGCCTCCGCCATCGGCTTCGTGGTCGGCTTCGCCATGTTCGGCGCCCTGACCTTCCTGCCCCTGTTCTTCCAGGACGTGCGTGGGGTGAGCGCCATCCAGTCGGGGCTGCGCCTCTTTCCGCTGATGGGCGGCCTCCTCGTGGCGTCGATCGGATCGGGTCTGCTGGTGAGCCGGTGGGGTCGCTACAAGGTCTTCCCCGTGGTGGGCACGGCACTGATGACCGTCGGCCTCTACCTGTTGTCGCTCATCGGGGTCCACACCTCCAGCTGGACGGCGGCCGTCTCCATGGCGGTCTTCGGGTTCGGCCTCGGTCTCATCCTCCAGGTGCTGACGGTGGCGGTCCAGAACGCCGTCCCCTACGAGGAGCTGGGCACGGCAACATCGGGCGTCACCTTCTTCCGGTCGATCGGCGGATCCTTCGGGACCGCCGTATTCGGTGCCATCTTCGCCAACCTCCTGCTCACCAACGTGCTCCACGCCCTCCATCTGACCGCCCCGCCACGTGGCCTCAGCCTGAGCGCCGACAATCCGGGCGCCATCCGCAGCCTGCCGCCGGCGGTGCAGTCAGGCGTGATCGACGGAATCGCACACACCATCCAGACGATGTTCCTCATCGGGGTGCCGATCGCATTCGTGGCCTTCCTGTTGAGCTGGACGCTGCCCGAAGTCCCACTCCGCAAGGCGATACGCGACTCGGAGCCCGCAGAGAGCCTGGGGCTCCGGTCGCCACGCAACTCCCTCGACGAGCTCCAGCGCATCCTGGAGCGGACCATCCGGCGTGAGAACCGGCGCGAGCTCTACGAGATGCTGGCGAGTCGCGCCGGGCTCGACCTCCCGCCCGGCGCGTGCTGGCTCCTCTACCGGGTCGCCGACCGGCCCGACGCGACCGTCGAGGAGGTCGCCGCCGACCTGCGCGTGGATCCGGACCGACTGACCCAAGGGGTGGACGAACTCGAATCTGCAGGTCTCATCGCCTGCGTGGGGCACCGTGACGGCCCGTGCCTCGAGGTGACCGCATCCGGCGAGGACGCCATCGAGCGGCTCACGGCGGCCCGTCGCGACACCCTGGGCGACCTGCTCGAGGGATGGGATCCCGGCGAGCATCCCGAGGTCGTGGAGATGATCCGCGAGTTGGCGAAGGTGCTGATGGCCGACGACGACCGGTTGCTCGCCGACGCCCGGGCCGGCTGAGCCACGCGGACCAGCATGCGGGCCGGTCGGTGGTGATCTGCGCCGGCGGACCGTGGGCGCAGATCGCCGGGGCGGAGGACTCCTGGCGGTCCTCAGGTCTCGCCTCTGGGAGACGGACACGTCGATGGCCTGCACGTCTTCATCTTCAGCACGGTAGGCGCATTGCCCGGACCCCCCCGGGTGGGGCACCGTCAGGACGCGCATGATCTCCAGAGGAGATGGCATTCGGACCACCGATCGCCACGCTTGCGGCGCTGGCCTCCCACCAGCGGCTCCGGTGCCCCACCTGCACCTTGGTCCGCGCCCTGGTTGCGGCCGGACCCGGGTCATCCGGGGCTCGGGCCGGCCCTGGTAAGCGGCGAGCTCACTCCGGGAGGTACCCCTCCCCGTGGTCATCGCCATCGGGCCGCCATGTCTGACCCGGGCCCCTCCCCCCACCGGTGGCCGCGGGAGCGCCGGCTGGCGAGCAGGCGCCACCGACCCTGGCTGCCCGCCGCCGTGCCGTCCATCGCCCTAGAGTTGGGCCGTGAAGCCATCTGCACTACGCGCCCTCGGTGCCGTCGCATGCCTGATCGTCGCCACGGTTGCTGCCACCTGGGCCCCATCGCTGGACACTGCGTCACCGATACTTCGGTCCGCCGCCCCGGTCCGATTGACTTCCTCCATCGACCATGCGTCCCAGTCGAATCCATCGATCGCCAACAGTTCGCCGCTCGCCTACTCACTGGTGGCCGGCGACGGCGGCATCTTCAACTTCGGGGGCGCCGGCTTCTACGGCTCGACCGGGAGCCTCCACCTCAACCGGCCGATCGTGGGCATGGCCGCCACCCCCGACGGTGGCGGGTACTGGCTGGTGGCCGGCGACGGCGGCATCTTCAACTTCGGGGACGCCGGCTTCTACGGCTCGACCGGGAGCCTCCACCTCAACCGGCCGATCGTGGGCATGGCCGCCACCCCCGACGGTGGCGGGTACTGGCTGGGGGGCGGCGGCGGCGGGGCCTTCAACTTCGGGGGCGCCGGCGTTCCCC